>JACXTT010000422.1_pt1 | contig 71256 bp, 55 predicted proteins | sample 9270951 | NCBI WGS metagenome assembly JACXTT01 (sample SAMN15532306, study PRJNA645909) | rock metagenome | isolation source: weathered quartz diorite | place: Puerto Rico | collected 2017-06-21
AGGCGGTTTCTGGATACTTGAATGCGCTGATATGGACGAGGCGATGGCGTGGGCGCGCAAGGGTGCCATCTCCTGCGATGCGGCGGGCGAGGTGCGCGAGCTTCTTTTCTACCCGGCTCCGACACAAGAACCCGGCGGAAGCAAGTAAACAGCCTGGCCACTGCGCCGTAGTGACGAGACGAACGATCCGGCGCAACGTTCTTCTGGCGGTCTGTCGCCGCCGGTCCTCACTTGCCTTGAGGACTTCGTTCAACTCCCCAGTTCACAAATACAATTGCTTCGGCCAGTCACAAGTCGGCTTGTGTGAATCGACCGCAGAAACTCCTGGATAACGGGCCACTCGCCACGGAGTGCATGGAGAGGGGATAAAGTCATTTCGAGCCAGAAAAAAGAAAACGGCGGAGAAAATTTAGATCGGTCTAGCGCCTGGAGCGATCTTTGCGAATGGCTTCATCAATTAAGGCGTCGAGTTCGCTGCGCGTCAGCGTAACATCGCCGTCCGCGGCTTCGCCCGCGTCGCAGGTGACGGGCAGTTCGGCGCCGCCGCCGGGCGGGGGCGCGACAAAATAACGCGGGCGCGCGGCCATAAGCTTGGCGACTTCGCGGCTCGAAAGCAGCATAGGTTCGCCGGCCATTTCGGCGGCGAGAGTGATTTTCGCGCTGTGCTCGATGGTTTCCATTCGAAAGAAAGCGGTGAGGAGATCCGGGCCGCAAGTGACGGCCCCGTGATTCGCCAGCAGCAGTGCGTCATAGTGCGGGATGAAAGGTTCGAGCGCCGCGCTCAATTCCGGCGTTCCCGGCGTGGCGTATTGAACGAGCGGAATCTGCCCGAGTCCAACAATGACCTCGGGAAGCAGCGCCTGGTTCAGAGCGCGGCCAGCCACGGCAAATCCTGTCGCGGTGGGCGGGTGCGCATGGCAAATAGCATTCACATCGGGCCGCATGCGGTAGAACAAAAGATGCATGGCCATTTCCGAGGAACATTTGCGATGCCCAGAGAGTTGCCGCCCGTCCAAATCGGTAACAACGAGATCTTCCGGCGAAAGCGCGCCCTTGTTCATGCACGTGGGAGTCGTGAGGATGCGGTCCTCTTGGAGCCGCACGGAGAGGTTTCCCTCACAGGCGACGATATGCCCACGTTCGTACATCCATCGGCCCGCGATACAGATCTCGCGGCGATGCTGCTTTTCGTTCTTCGCGTGGCCTGGCAAAACCGATTCCGGCGTCATAGGCAGACTCCCCTGGCGCTGATTTTTTCCGGGGCCTTTCAATTCGCCTTGATTCCCGCGCATTCCGCAGCAGAGTTCCGGAATGACTCAGGCCGGTCCCCAGCGAACCGGGATGAGCGAAAAAGAAACTAATACAAGTCACGCCGAGAATCTAGTGCAATTCGAGACGTTCCGATTTTTTCAACCGGCGGCTGAAACCGGGTTGGGATGGTACTAGGCATAGATTCCACGCAATTTCAGGGCCTTGGCTACCCGGTCAATCGCCAGCATGTACGCGGCAATGCGATTGTTCACTTTGTGCATCTCGGCGAAGCGCACGACTTCATCGAATGCGTTTTCCATGTAATCGAGGAGGCGCTCGTTCACTTCGCTCTCGCGCCAGAAAAAGCCCTGGCGGTCCTGCACCCATTCGAAATAGCTGACGGTCACACCGCCGGCGTTGCAGAGAATGTCCGGAACGGTGAAGATGCCTTTTGCGTCAATGATCGCATCCGCTTGCCAGGTGGTGGGGCCGTTGGCTCCTTCGCAGAGGATTCTTGCCTGCACCTGATGCGCATTTTTCTCGGTGATCTGGTTTTCGATGGCCGCGGGAATGGCGACCTCGCAGGGTTGGAACAAAACATCCCGCGCGGACATTTTTGTTCCGCCGCCCGGAAAATCCTGCAGCGGTTTTTTCTGCGTGTAAACCCAATCGATGACTCTTGGAACGTCGAAACCGTTTCCGTTGTAAAGTCCGCCGCCGATGTCCGCGAGCCCGACAATTTTGTAGCCCGCCTTCTGCATCAGTTCGGCAGCCAGCGAGCCCACGTTGCCGAATCCTTGAACCACAACACGGCAGCCCTGCTTGTTCATGGCCAATTTCGCCAGCGCTTTGTCGCAGCAGATCATCACGCCGCGCCCGGTCGCCTCGCGCCGGCCGGCCGAGCCGCCCAACTCGATGGGCTTGCCCGTTACGACGGCAGTGGTTGCTTCTCCCACGTGCATGGAATACGTGTCCATGACCCACGCCATGGTTTGTTCATTGGTGCCGACGTCCGGAGCGGGCACGTCTCGCTCCGGCCCCAGCCAATTCGCCAGCTCCGCGGTATAGCGCCGCGTGAGACGCTCCAGCTCTCCGCGCGACATCTTGCGCGGGTCGCAAATCACTCCGCCTTTGGCCCCGCCGAAAGGAATATTCACTACCGCGCACTTCCACGTCATCCAGGTGGCCAGCGCACGCACTTCGTCGATCGAAACGTCGGGAGCAAAGCGGATGCCGCCCTTTCCGGGCCCGCGCACGGTGGAATGCAGAACGCGGTATCCGGTGAAGACTTCCAGCGTTCCGTTGTCCATTCCGATGGGGATATACAGAGTAATTTCCTTGCTCGGATATTTCAGGTATCGGTAGAGGCCCTGCTCGAGTCCCAGTTTGCTCGCGGCGACTTCAAAACGCGCTTCCGCATTCTGGTAGACATTCATCTCTTCCGGTACTGGCGCTTGCGGCATGCGAAATTCTCCTTAGAAACTTGCAACCAGGCTCCGTCCACGGAAACAGAGCAGGAAGCAGCTCTTCCTCGCTCACGCGCAAGGCCGGTAACGAAAACCGCGCTCCGCCCTGACCTCAAAGCACATGATTGCGAACGAACGAGAGGAATCGCTCCTGAATTCTCCGGCTATTTCAGCCTTCACTCATGTCAGGCCAAGGAAGGTGAAAGAAAGCGGACTACCCAACCGCCAGACCTGCCATTGGCCGGGGCGCCAGTATACGAACCTCTTCAGCCTCCTGCAAGAGAAGGTGCCCTTTCGAATGGCGCACACACCCCTCGTGCGGTTGTGGGAGATCTCAGACTGTAAGGGATTACTGCAAGCGAAACTGGATCGTGACCGTCAGATGCATTGGCACGGCATTGCCATTCAGGGTTGCCGGCTGGTATTTCCACTGACGCAGCGCATCCATGGCTGCTTGATGGAGCAGCGTGGGCCCGGAAACGACCTTCATGGTGGTGACGCGGCCGGAGGCATCAATGAGGGCGTCGACGCGCACGTCACCCGCAACGTGCTGATTCTTGGCCAGAGCCGGATAGGACGGAGGCACCGAAGAAATCAGTCTGGCCTGTTTTACATCGCCGCCGACGGGAAGCGCAGCCGCAGGCGCAGCAGGCTGAGAGGTGTTGGCCGCCAGTCCGGCGCCGAGCGCTTCTGAGTTCGAATCTGATTCGTCGCCGCTGAAGGCGAGACCCGCATCGGATTCACCGTCATTCGCGGTGCTTCTGCGCTTGGTCACTTTCGGAGTCGCGAGGCGAACCTGGCCGAGGGAAGGTTTCTTGGGCTGAGCAGCAACAGGCTCCGGGGCAGCCAAAGTCATCACCGTCCCGCCGCCGGCTGAATTCGAATTGACTTGCTTGCCGCTGACGGGTGAGAGCGATACGCCGGTAGATTCGGCCTTCGCGGCATTCGAATTGGTTTGCAGAGGCGCATTGTTCTGCGCAGGCGAACTGGATTGCACACCTTGCGCCGGAGGATTGGCTGGAATGACGGAGCTGTTTTGAGTTGGCAGAGTCTCCGCGGGAGCAGAAACTGCAGGCGATGGCGTGCTTGGGGCCGTGACGCCCGCTTGAACATCGCCGGACTGCTGGCGGAAATACCACACGCCGCCTGCCAGGAGCAGAGCCCCAGCGGCAATGGCTGCGAACTTGAGGCCCTTACCGGACTTGCGAGGGATGCTTTCAACGGAAGGCTCGGTCAATTCGAAATTGAGTTCACTGCCGAAATTGGGGGCCTGCAATACTGGGGTACGGCGGTCTTCCAAGTCGTCCGTAGTCTCGGGGGCAATTTCTTCGAAAGCAAATTGTTCTGCCGGATGCTTGGCCGTTTCTCTTTCGATCGGTTCCTGGGTTGAAGAAGGAGCAGCGGCATTGCGGGCCAGCGGCTCGAGCCACGAGGGGATTTTCAATTCTTCGTCGTCGAGCATCGAAGAGACCGGAGGCGAAACGATTTTCGCAGGCTCCGCGCGCTTCGAAGGGGCGGGAGCGGGCTCCGTCTTGGTCGCAAATTGCAAAATCTCCGCGAAGGGATCGTACGGCTTGCTATCGGCTGCGACGGGTGCGGGCGGTGGAGTCGGCGCGGACGCGTGCTTTTCCGTAGTCTTCTCAGCAAACAGCAAACTCGAAAGCTGTTCCTGCAAGCGCGCCGTTTGTTGTTTGAGCTCTTCCGTCTGCGAGCCCACCGCAGCCGGAGGTGGCAGCGGGTTCGGTGGAGGAGGCTCGACAAAACTGGGCTCAGGCTCGTCGGACAAACTCTTGACATCCACTATCGGCGGAGCCGCGGAAGCTTGCGCGGAAGGCGCAAAGATGGAAGCATGCGCTTCGGGTGTGCGCGGCAAATCGAATGTCGAAGAAATGGGGCCGGCCGGCTTGAGGGGGACGGCGTTCACCGGGAGCTCGGGCATAAGCGAAGCAGGCGTGGCCGGTACGAGCGAGTCGGGCGCTTCCGATTTCGGGGCCGCAGGGATTTCGATAACGGACGCCGACGGTGCGACAATTTTGGATTCGGAGGGCTTCGGCACAACGTCTCTTGCGACGACCGCAGAGACCGCGGGCTTGGATTCAAAGATTTTGGGTGCACCATTTGCGGGTGAGGACACAAGAACAGGCGCAACCGGGCGGGGAGCTACTGGTGCGCTGGCAACCGGTGAACCGACCGCGGGAGAAGATTGCGAGGGCGCAGCGATGCGATCGCCGGGGAAACGCATGCCCCAGAAACCGACGACAGACTCGGTGAATTCCAGCTCAACGTAGCCGCTGATGTTGCGGTAGTTCTTGGACTTGACGACCTGGCAAACGACTTCCTTCTTGGTTTTTTCGTTGGTGAGAAAAAGCAACTGGCCCGGAGCAACGGAAGAGGCCAGGCGAATGACAGCGCCGCTGCCGAAAATCAGGACGGTTTTTGTTGCTTCGGAGAAAGGCTCGCGCTTGGCGCTGCCTTCGACGGTGCGAGCACCGTTCACGGAAACGGGGACTTCGAGCGCAACGGGCTGCTGCTTAACGGCGTTATCAGAGGGGACAGTGGCGCTGGCCGAGGGACGCGCAGCAGATTCCGGCGTGGCGGTCAGAAGATCGTTTTCTTTGGCGATGGGTGCCATGAAGTTCTCACTTGCGAAGGAAGATTTTGCAGTTCGCAGCGTCCAGACAGGATCCTGCGCGAACATCTATATATTCGGCTTGGGCAGAGGGGCCAACCATAGTACCCGCGTACTACCGTGGAAACACTGGCCCTTAGAACAGGGGTAGATTGTGTTGGATCGACTAGCGCGTTAGTGGTGGAGTGAAGCGCTCGTCGATTTCGACCTGATAGCCGGTGACGAGCTTGTTGGTTTCGTTGGCCATGCCAATGACGGCCTGGAGTTCCTTGAACATGGCGTCGGTCATGCCCTTGCCAAAGGCGGAAGCGGTGTGGGAAGCGATGCAGTAGTGGCAGTTGTTGGTGACGCTGACGGCGATGTAGAGAAGTTCCTTGGTGAGCGGATCGAGCGCGCCGGGCGCCATGATTTGCTTGATGCTTTCCCAAGTGCGTTTGAGAAGCGCAGGATCGTGAGCGATGGCTTTCCAAAAATTATTGATCCAGTCGGTTTTGCGGGTGGCCATGATGTCGTCATAGACAGCGCGGACTTCGGGGCTTGCGTCTTTGTATTCGATGAGGCCGAAGGTGGACATGAATTCTCCCGAATTGCTGCGGATGAAAACTGTGAAAACGTTAGCAGGAAGTGGAAACGCGTGCCAGAAGGAATCCGACAACATAGGCAGTATCTCGGGATTGACGCCAAAGATAGTCGCAAGAATCGACAGTGGGCTTACGCTTCCAAAAACGTCGGTGACGGTGTTGCGAGGAAAAACGACAACTGACTAGGGAAGACGCGAAGTCAGGCTCCAAGAGAGGGCTGGAGGAATTCTTCGAGGAGGAGGCGGGAGAGGCGGCGGGTGTCGTGGCGGAGGACGCCGTGTTCTTCGAGGAGATCGTCGAGGATGACGCGGAAGCCGAGCTTCTGGAGCGCGGGGAGATCGATGACCACGGGCTCGGCGCCCTGTGCGCGGTAACGGCGCGCGACATCGTGGGAAACAAGCTGCCGGTTAGCTACGACCCAATCAATCACACGGCTTGAAACGTGCTTTTGAATCGCGCGCAGATGATCCGCGAGGGCGTAGCCGGAGGTTTCGCCGGGCTGGGTCATGAGATTGGCGATGTACACGCGCGGGGCCTTGGATTTGGCAATGGCGTTGGCGATTTCCGGAATCAAGAGATTGGGCAGGATGCTGGTGTAAAGCGAGCCGGGACCGAGGAGGATGAGGTCGGCGTGCTTGATGGCATCAATCACGCGCGGAAGCGGGCGCACACGGAGCGGAGAAAGTCTGATTCGCCTTATCGGGGCGCGGCTGGCGGTGATGCGCGTTTCGCCGTGGACGGTGCTTCCGTCCTCGAGCTTGGCGACGAGGTGAACGTTCGAAAGGGTTGACGGGAAAATGCGGCCGCGGATGGCCAGGACTTTGCTGCTCACGCGAATGGCCTCGGTAAAATCGCCGGTAACGTGAGTGAGCGCGGCCAGAAAAAGATTGCCGAAGTTGTGGCCGACGAGACCGCGACCCGCGTGGAAGCGGTATTGAAAGAGCCGGCCAAGCAGAGCTTCATCTTTCGAAAGAGCGACCATGCAGTTGCGAATGTCGCCAGGCGGGAGGATGCGATTCTCGCGGCGCAAGCGGCCGGAGCTGCCGCCATCATCGGTGACGGTCACAATGGCGGCGAGGTCGGCGATGGGATGCTCGGGCGTGGCGTGCTCATCGGCGCGGCGGATTACATGTTCCTTCAGGCCGCGGAGAAGTGTTGAAAGGCCGGTGCCGCCGCCCAGAGCGACAATGCGGAAACCGCGGCGAGGGGCTTTCGGTTTGGGCGAGGATTTTTTCACGTTCGGATGGCCAGCATTGACTACACTTCATTGTACAGAAAAGATTTGCGCTCAGAGAACGCAGAGGGACAAGCGGAGAGGACAGACTGAAGTCTGTCCTACTAGCCGGCCATGCCGTCTTTCTCGGGATAGAGAAGTTCGGTGAAGCGCGGGTCTTCCTGGAGGAAAGCAAAATCCTCGTCGTTGCGCGCATGATAGCGATTCTCTGCTCGCAACTGAATGGCGACCTTGAGATTGGCCATGGCGGAATCGGCTTCGCCGGTGAGACAATCCAGCGCGGCCAGTGCGTAATGAATATGATCCGCCTTGGGCGCAGCCTTGCGGGCTTTCAAGAGACTTTCGCGCGCGTCGTCCCAGCGGCCGATGTTCATCATGCCGACGCCGCGCTGGTAATGCTCCTCGGCTGTCCTGGGATTTTGCTCTGCGGAAGGTTTCATGCGCTGCTCGGCGATCTTGAGGTGCATGCGGGCACGATCGGCGAGCTCTTTGCTCGGGCCTCTCAAAACTTCTTCGAGTTCCTGCTTGGCTTTGGCAAATTTTTGCTGATGAAAGAGGGCCAAGGCCTCATCGTAGACTTTGAGCTGCGCCTGGACGCGCGGGTCCACCAGCTCGACTCCCCCGCGCTGGGCGGGAGGCGGTGGCGGTAAACTCTTCTTTTTACGGGACTTAGCCAAGCCGCGGGCAGAGCCCTTGGAGTGACCGGAGGAGCGTGAAGTCGGCTTATGAGCCTTTGCCATGGAGCGCATGCTAGCAGAGCAGTTAACGCGCGTCAACGACGGCATCGGCCAGCGGAAGAGTGAGGAAACGTTACCTCCCGGTGGCAAGGCACGAAATAGGGCGTGGAGTTTTGGAGAATATCGCGGAAACTGTGTGAGAGAGTACCGAGCGGGAGACAGACGGGGGAGAGATTGGCCTGCCTGCACCGCGTATGCTATAAGCTTGTGACCTAGTTCGGGTTGACGACAACGTGCCTTTCATCAATTTTCCTGCGCGCGAAATAAACTGCAAGCTCGTGTATTACGGTCCAGGTCTGGGCGGAAAGACCGCCAACCTGCAGTGGATTTATGACCATACGGGGCAAAACCAGAAGGGGAAAATGGTTTCGCTGGCGACGGAGACGGACCGGACGCTGTTCTTCGACTTCCTGCCCCTGGATTTGGGAACCGTGCGCGGGTTCAAGACGCGCTTTCATCTATATACGGTACCCGGGCAGGTGTTCTATGAAGCCAGCCGCAAGCTGATTTTGAAGGGCGCGGACGGCGTGGCATTCGTGGCGGATTCACAGGAAGAGCGGCTGGACGCGAATTTCGAAACGATGGAAAACCTGCAGGAACATTTGAAAGAGCACAACCTGAATTTTGCCACGATTCCGTACGTGCTGCAGTTGAACAAGCGGGATCTGCCCAATGCCATGTCCGTGCAGGAGCTGACAAAGCAGCTGCAGAAAAAGGGCGAGCCGGTTTTGGAGGGCGTGGCGATTCAGGGAATCGGCGTGTTCGAGACGCTGAAGGAATTGGCGAAGCTGGTGCTGGCGGAATTGAAAAAGGGCGGGTAGCTCTTCCGAGTAAGATTCCCTCCGAAGTTTATTCCCGACGACTAATAGAAAAACGTGATGCGGCGAGTGGCCGTGTCTACGCGAAGTTGGCAAGGGCGGCGGATTCGGATTCGAAGGTGGGGATGGCTTCGACGAGGCGGGTGACAGTTAGGGCGTCGCGGACACGGCCGGGGCCGCAGACCAGGCGCAGCACGCCGCCTTCTCGGGCGAGCTGAATCGAGATACGCACCAGCGTCGAAATGCCGGAGCTGTCAATCTGGGGAATGCCATTCAGGATGACGACGACTCTCTTCGCACCCTTTTGGACGACGGATTGAAGAGCCGCGTGGAGCTGATCGCTGGGCTCTCCGATGGTGAGGCGGCCATGGACTTCGAGAACGGCCACTCCGGCGGACTCGCGGACGTTAATTTCCATGGGGGGACGTTCGGTCATGTCTTAAGTTCCGTCTCTGAACCCGTAATTGGGGTGGCCAAACCTCTGGCCGCTCGGCATTATACGCTGGCCGGTGAGATGCACAAAGTCCCACTCTCGTAACCAGAAACTCGAAATTCCCAGGAGCCAGGGAGGATAGTCGCATCAGAAAAACGAATAGAGGGGATGAATATTTCAAACTGTAAGGCGTGATGGCCGCGCGTATAATTTTGGGCGGCGAAGTGGCGAGTCCCCGGCAGTTGAATCCAGAGCCAGCGGAGCGGACACACCTATGAAGTGCATGGGGCGAAAGTGTTGTTTCCATCTTGTGCCGTTCTTCGCGTTGTTACTGCTCGCAGCGATTCCTGTCTCCTCGCAACAAACCCCCGCCCCGACGCTCTCCTCGGCAACTCTTCCAGCGGCTCTTGCAATGCCCGAAGTTTCGAAGGCCGTGAATGAAAAACTGGCGCAGCTTGACCAGCGCGTGACGGCGGCGCAGTCCTCCGCGGACAACGCCTGGATGCTGGTGAGCGCGGCGCTCGTGCTGATGATGACCGGGCCGGGGCTGGCGCTCTTTTATGGCGGACTGGTGCGGCGGAAGAATACGCTGGCGATCATGATGCAAAGTTTTGCGCTGATGGCGCTGATTACGGTGATGTGGGCGCTGGTGGGGTATAGCTTGTGTTTCGGCGGAAATGGGCCGGTGATTGGAGGATTCGAACACGCGTTTCTGCGCGGCGTGGGCGCGGAGCCGAACCCTGATTACGCCGGGACGATTCCGCAGATGACCTTCATGGTGTACCAGTTGATGTTCGCGATTATTACACCGGCTCTGATCACCGGCGCGACGGCGGAACGCATGAAGTTCAGCGGAACGGTGTTGTTCCTGACGCTGTGGTTCCTTGTCGTCTACGCGCCGCTGGCGCACATGGTGTGGGGCAAGGGCGGGCTGCTGAACGCGGCGCTCGGCGGAAGATTTCCCACCCTGGATTTCGCGGGGGGCACGGTGGTGCACATTTCCTCGGGAGTCTCAGCGCTGGTGTGCGCGATTTATCTGGGAAAACGGACGGGGTACCCGAAACAGCCCATGCCGCCGCACAGCCTGGTGCTCAGTTTCATAGGCGCGTGCCTGTTGTGGGTCGGATGGTTTGGGTTTAACGCGGGGAGCGCGCTGGCTTCGAATTCTCTGGCCACGAGCGCGTTTGTCGCAACACACTTCGCTGCAGCCGCGGCAGCGTTGAGCTGGAGCGCCGCGGAATGGATCAAGAACGGGCGCGCGAGCGCGCTGGGCGCAATCTCCGGAGCGGTGGCAGGACTCGTGGCCATTACGCCGGCGGCGGGATTTGTCGCCCCGATGCCCGCGCTGGTGATCGGATTCTTCGCCGGCGCCTGCTGCTATTGGATGGTCACGAAAGTAAAGGCCATCTTCGGGTATGATGACGCGCTCGATGCCTTCGGCGTGCATGGCGCGGGGGGAACGATTGGAGCTCTGCTCACGGGAGTTTTCGCGCAGCAGGCAATCAATCCGATTTTTGGCGCGGGCAAAGCAGTAGGGGGACTCGACGGTCACTGGGGACAGGTTGGCAATCAACTCGTGGGCGTGCTGATCGCCTGGGGGCTTGCGCTGGTCGGAACGACGGTGCTGCTGAAGATCGTGGATTTGCTGACAGGCGTGCGCGTACCGGAAGAACACGAAATTCAAGGACTGGACGTCACGCAACACGGCGAAGAGGCCTACAACCTCGAGGCGTAGAGAAATTCGGCAAGAGAGTGTCAGGCACAGGGCGGAGCGGAAACATCCATGATGAAACTTGAGGCAATCATTCAGCCCTCGCGGTTCGAATCCGTGAAAGATGCCCTGCGCGAAATCGGCATCGAGGGAATGACGGTGACGGAAGTGCGCGGGCACGGGCGTCAAAAGGGACACACCGAAGTTTATCGCGGACGCGAGTACACTGTAGACCTGCTGCCAAAGATGAAACTGGAGATGGTACTTCCGGATGCGCTGGTGAGCCGCGTGGTGGACACTATTTTGAAGACAGCCAAGACAGGAAAGATTGGTGACGGTAAGATATTCCTATCCAGGGTAGAGGAAGCCATTCGGATTCGTAATGAGGAGCGCGGTGAAAACGCGCTCTAACTCTTCACTTTGGGCCGCTGAGCGGTCTGCTTGCTCGTGACTGCGGGGCGATCCAAATGACGACCGCCGCGCGCCCCGGTTTCAATCCGGGCATCCCACCTGTAAAAAACATGCAAGGACCCCTGACTCCTTTGTCCGTGCTCGGCCCGCAAGCCGAAGCGGAACGGCAACGCATACGGCAACAATTCGAAGCGGGTACGAGTGCGCGAGAAACGCTGCGCGCGCTGTGCGAGCTCGCGGACCGGAACGTTCAGCGAGTTTTCGGAGAATTGCTGCACGTCCATGAGAGCGCACCGCAGGGGCTGGCCCTGCTCGCGCTCGGCGGGTACGGGCGGCACATGCTGTTCCCCTATTCGGATCTCGACATCCTTTTCCTTTTCGGTAGCGAAAAAGCGGAACAGGAGTCGCGCGGGCTGATCGCGGAGTTCTCGCGGACTCTGTGGGACCTGGGATTCCGCGTGAGCTCGGCGGGGCGGACCCTGGAAGAGTGCAAGCGCATTGAAGAAGACAACGCGGAGTTTCACCTGGCGCTGCTGGACCGGCGATTCCTGGCGGGCGATACCGCGCTCTACGACAAGCTGGACACCAAGCTGCTGCCGGCCTCGGAAAAACAGGCGCGGGGGTTTTTGCTGGCGGAGCTTCACCGTCTGACCAAGGAACGATTGACGCGATACGGCAACACGATTTTTCATCTTGAGCCGAATGTAAAAGAGTCGCCGGGCGGGATGCGGGATTATCAGGCGACGGTATGGCTGCGGCAGATTGTGGAGGAGAAAAAAGAGAGCCGCAAAATCACGGCGGCGGAGGAGGAGCTCTCCGCGGCGGCAGTCGATTTTCTGGGAGCGATCCGATGTTTCCTGCATTACAAAAACGGGCGGAACGACAACACGCTTACCTATGAACTGCAGGCAGCCGCGGCGGAGCGAGCGTTGGGTGTAGGAGACGGTCTCGCAAGGACGCCGGCGGAATGGATGCGCTTGTACTTCCGTCAGGCCCGAACGCTGAACCGGCAACTGCTGCGCTACCTGGAGCAGAAAGCCCCCGCTCCCCTGACCCTGCGGCAGCGGCTCTTTCATGCGGCGCGCGCCGCCAAGCTGGAGGCGGATCACGGCAAGTACTGCATGGAGCGTGAGGGTTTGCTGGAAGTGCTGGACCCGCCTGCGCTTGCCGACCGGGCCATCACGTTTTCCTTGTTCGGCGAGGCCGCGCGTACGGGCACTCCGCTGAGCCGCGAGGCGGAACGCAGTATCGGATACATCCTGACGCATCCGGAACTCCGGGCGCGCAACACAGAGATGTCCTGGGCAACGCTGCGCGAAATTCTCGGCTCGGACTTTCCCGGAGTGGCATTGCGCCCGATGCAGCGGCTTGGACTCCTGACGGAGACCCTTCCGGAATTCGGGATGATCGATTCGCTGGTGGTGCGCGATTTTTATCACCGCTATACGGTGGACGAACACACTCTCCGAACCATCGAGCACCTGCAGGAGCTTGCCGATCCGCCCGATGCGCGCGGGGCGCATTTCGCACCGCTCTGGAAAACCGTCGATCGGCGCGACCTGCTCATTCTGTCGCTTTTGCTGCATGACGTGGGCAAAGGGATTCCGGTGGAGAATCACATCACCGGCAGCCTCGCGGCGCTGGATAGCGCGGCGCGGCGTTTGAAGCTTTCTCCCGAGGAAGAGGCGGAGGTACACTTTCTCATCGAGCACCACCTGGACATGTCCGCCACAATGCAGCGACGGGACATTTTTGACACGGCGACCGTTTCCGTTTTTGCGGAGTCCGTGGGAACTCAGGAACGACTGCAGCGATTGTGCCTGCTGACCTATGCGGACATTCATTCCGTGAATCCGGAAGCGCTGACGCCGTGGAAGGCGGAGATGCTGTGGCAGCTCTTTGTGGCGAGTTCGAACCACTTCAGCCGGACGCTGGATCGCGACCGGCTGCACGCGCCCGATGAAGTTCCCATGCTGGAGCGAGTGAAAGCACTCGCTGGCGAGGCGACTCTCGAAGAGATCGAACGGTTCCTGGAAGGATTCCCGCGGAGGTACCTGGCGGTGCATTCGGCGGCGGAGATCGCCGCGCACTTCGCGCTATACCAGAAGCTGGGCGCGGAACCGGTACAAACCGAATTGATTGCGACACGCCACGCGTTCTCGCTTACGCTGCTTACGGCCGACCGACCCGCGCTCTTCGCCACGATTTCCGGCGTGCTTGCCGGCTGGGGCATGAACATCATCAAGGCGGATGCGTTTGCCAACGCGGCTGGCGTGGTCCTGGACACCTTTCACTTCGCGGATTTGCACCGCACGCTGGAATTGAATCCGGGCGAAATCGAGAGATTCCGCAAGAGTCTCGCGGACGTCGTGAACGGCAAAGCGGCGCTTGAACCGCTGCTGAAGGGCCGGGAAAAGGCGAGCCGCGCGCGGACGCCCAAGGTGGCCGTCGAAACGCGCATTACTTTTGACGATTCGTCATCCGCGCACAGCACCCTGATGGAAATCGTCACACAAGATCACCCGGGCTTGCTGTACGAGATCGGCTCGGCGCTCGCACGCCTGGGCTGCAATATTGAGGTCGCCCTGATTGACACCGAAGGCCAGAAAGCCATCGACGTTTTTTATCTCACTGCGCAAGGAAAAAAACTCTCCCCGCAAAAGCAGGAACTGCTTCGCGAAGTGTTGCAAGGAACGCTAGGCTAATTTAGTCCCATCATAATCAATCCACTTAGAACGATACACGGGCGCTCAGTTGAATTTCACGGCCGGGCGTCGCGGCTTCCGTGATGGTGCCGAATTGCGGCGTATTGACGAAGCGGTCCGGCATGCCAAGATTCACTTTGTTCAATGCGTTGAAAAGCTCGGCGCGGAACTGGAATTTCATGCGCTCTGTGAGACCGAAGTCGCGTGCCAACGCCAAATCCAGCGTCTGCATTCCCGGTCCGACAACCGTGTTGCGGCCGACGTTACCAAACGTGAATGCAGCTGGCGCAGCGAAAGCAGCCGGATTGAACCAGTGCTCCGCCGTGTGCGTGCCGCGGCCGAAAATGGGCTGTCCGGTGAGGTTGGCGCGAATCGGATTCTCACCGAGTACCGTGCCGGCGTTGGCGGTATCGCCGAAGACGGAGATGGTCAACGGAAAACCGGTCTGGATTTGGTAGATGGAAGAGAGGATCCAATTGTGCGAGAACGCGCGCGCGAAACGCGAATCGCCGTAGCCAGGGATGCTATAGACAAGACTCATGGCGAAACGGTGCTTGATGTTGCAGGCCAGGCCTTTTTCGGCCGGAAGGTTGCTGTTGTTTTGCGGGATTGAGGACTCGAACATGGGTGAACGAAAGTCCGGCGCGTTGCTCAGGCTCTTGGCAAAAGTGTAGTTGGCCAGCAAGCTAAGGCCGTGCGCGTAGCGGCGGCGGACGTTCGCGTAACCCGCGTCGTACCAGGTTTGCGCGGAGTTGGCGAGCAGGTTGATGGTGCTGACCGGTGTGCAGATCGCGCCCGCGGGGCAACCCGCAGGCATCGTAGGAGAAACAGCGACGCTGGAGGGCAACACCGAATTGTCAACAAAGGCGAGGAATTTGTACGGACGGCGCGGCCCGATGGCGCCGGGCCCCGGAGGCGCGTTGTTGATGAGATCGGCGCGCTGCAGGTGGATGCCGCGCGAGCCGAGGTAGCCGACTTCGAAAGTCGCCTCGCGACCGAGGCTCTTTTCAATCGAAGTGCTCCACTGCTGAACGTACTGCGCGGGAGCGTGCGGATCAAACGTCGTGAAGCTGACGGTAGTCGCGCCGAGAACCGCGGGGGTGAAGTCCAACGAAGTTTTTGCCGCCGCGGCGCTGAGCAACGCGGCGGGCGGGTTGAAATTGTCAAACTGCTGAGTTTCGGGAAAGACAAAGGGAATGTTGTGGCGCTGGTTGCACCATGTGTTGAGGTCCACGGGTGTAAAGAAAATGCCGTACGCGGCGTGAAGAACGAGGCCCACATTGGTCAAGTGGTGCGAAACCCCGAAGCGTGGAACAAAATTGTGTTTGTTGGAATACATCAGGCCACTGGGGAAGCCATTCTGCCCGCCGATAAAAATCCGGGGAGTGCCGTTCTCAAAGATGATGTTGGTGTTAGTGTAAGCGATGTCGTGCAGCGGGCTCGCGTATTCATACCGCAAGCCCATTTCGATCGTGGTGTTGCGCGTAATCTGAAAACTGTCTTGCACAAAAGCGTCGGTGGACCAGGCGCGAAGCTGCATCTGCGGGATGCCCGCCTGGCGCTGCTTCACGGCAGGAAGCCCGAGCAGAAAACTGGCCAGCGCTGAGCCGGTGCCATCGTTGGTTCCCGTCTGCGAAGTGTAGCCCTTCGTGAACTGGTAGTAGCCGCGATTCTGGAAAAATCCCCACATGGGCCAGATGTAACGGCGGAAACTTCCGCCGAATTTGAGACTGTGGCGGCCGTGCTGCCAGTTCAGTGAATCGCGCGCTTCAGCAGTCGTGTCCCAGGCCCGCATCGGGGTGGCGGCATAGGTGTCGCCCATGCCGGAAAAACCCTGGACGTTGAACCATGGCGCGCCCCAGGCGCCTGGCCCGCCGAAGCCGACGCCCAGGATTCCAAGCTGCGAAACGATGTCATTGCTGAACGCGCTTTGTGTGAAATGGCTCATGGCCAGGCGGGAAAATGTGAGCGCCGCGATGTTTACCATATTCGGCGTGATGATGCGATTCCACGCCAGGCTTCCCTGCTGCGAGAAATCGTCGTGGCTCGTGCCAAATCCGGGCAAGTTGATCGGCATGAAGCCGTGCTCGGAGCTGAGTGAGTAGCGCGCGGAAAGCGTGTCGCTATTGGAAAAAATGTGGTCGATGCGGACCGTGCCCTGATCGGTGACGTGGCGTTCATTGCGGACATCAAGATAGTTGTTGCAGTCCACGCCCGCGCCCACGACTCCCGGCTGTCCCATCATTGAGCCGCCACAGGCCATCATGCCCATGTCCATGTTGGGTCGCGGAACATAGGTTTGTAGGAAGAGCTGCGCGGCCAGGTTGATGCTTTGCGAGGGAATGGTGTTGTTCGGGAAAGCAGCGCGAGGATTCGTCGGGCTCGCGGGCTGGCCCGGCGTAGCAACACTGTACGGATTGTAGATGGTGACGCCGCTCATCTGAAAATTGCCGGTGATTTCATCAGGCGTGGGAACCGTTTCCGTCATGGAATCTGCTTGCGAATGGCGGAAGCCTTCATAGTTAAGGAAAAAGAAAGTCTTGTTGTGGACGATGGGGCCGCCAAAGGAGCCGCCGAAATTGTTCTGCACGAGGAATTTTGAAGAGCCCATGGCGCCAAACGTGTACGCATCCATGGCGCCGTTGCGAAGAAAGTCGTACGCCGTACCGTGAAAGGCGTTGCTGCCCGAGCGCGTGACGATGTTGATCTGGCCGCCGCCGGCGCCCCCCATTTCCGCCGAGTAGCTGCCGGTTTGCACTTTGAATTCCTGCACCGCGTCGGGAGACGGGCTCAGGTTGAGAGTGTTGAAGGTGGGATCGGTATTGGTAGTGCCATCGAGCAGAAAATAGTTGGCGTTCGGGCGATTGCCCCCGATGCTCACCGCGGAGCGCTGCCCCGGCCGCCAGTAGAGCGGATTCATGTCACCGGCTTGTGCGCCATGGCTCAAATGCGCCCCAGGAACCGTGAGCACCAGGTCGATGAGCATGCGTCCGTTCAGTGGAAGGTTGCTGACCGCAGCTGGTTCGATCACTTCGCCGACGCTGGCATCCACGGTGTGCAGAACGTCCGCAGCGGAGGCATCCACTTGCACGCTGCTCGTGGAAGTCGCGAGCCTTAGAGTGAAATCGATGACGAACTGCTGCCCGACTTCAAGCCGGAGCGAGCGCGTAATCTGCGCGAATCCCTGCGCTTGGACGACAAGCTCGTAGTCGCCGGGCATGAGACCCATGATCTGGAAAATCCCTTGCGCATTTGTAGTGACGCGGCGCTCGGCCCGCGTTTCTTTTGCCGTGAGCTGCACGGCAGAACCCGCCACGGGGCTCTGCAGTGGATCCGTGATAGTACCCGTCAAGATGGCGTAGTTGCTCTGTCCAAACGCGGCCGGCGCCACGCACAACAGCAAACCAAGAATAGCCCTTCGCAAGAGAACACCCCCACTTTGTAGGACACACGAAAACGCCAAGAATCCGCGCCTAAAAACCAAGACAAACAGCATCCCGCACATACCGCTCACCCCGGGGTGGAGGAGCAAGTTTTGAGGATTAGAGCGGTTGTGGCGAATGGACGCAATAATAGAAAAACACTAGACTCTCCAAATCCTTGGAAGCGACGACGCGCGCCAACTCTAGCCCGTTTACTCGCATTCTCACCTGCCAGGCAAGTTTGATTCGCAAGCAGACGGTAGAAGAAGCAAGAGGGGCATTTGCGGCCCCAGATTACAGGGCGAAATTACGGGCATTTGCGGATTGCCTTCTGTACAATCCCGCTACTCTAGCCATCCAAGCAGGTGCCATGAAGCTGAACTCGACTCTTTTGAAAAGCACAGTGGTCGCGGCATTGGGCGGTTTGTTATTCGGATTCGATACTGCCGTCATCGCCGGGGCGACCCAGGCATTGAAGGCCCTCTATCAGCTCTCCCCACTCGGCGAGGGATTCACGGTTGCCAGCGCGCTGGTAGGAACTGTGATTGGCTCTATGCTCGCGGGGATACCAGGGGATCGGTACGGCCGGCGCGACAGTCTGCGAGGTATGGCGGTGCTGTACGTGGTTTCCGCATTGGGCTGTGCCTTGGCATGGAACTGGACTGCGCTCGTGATTTTCCGGTTCATCGGCGGGCTGGCCATCGGCGGATCTTCGGTCCTCGGCCCGATGTACATCGCGGAAATCGCCCCGGCCAAGTGGCGCGGAAGGTTAGTGGGATTGTTTCAGTTCAATGTGGTTTTTGGGATTCTCCTCGCCTACCTCTCCAACTACCTCCTCGGGACCATGGGCTTTGGTGCGGCGGAATGGCGTTGGAAGCTTGGAGTAACTGCCTTGCCGGCCGCCTTTTTCTTTTTGATGCTTTTTGGAATTCCGCGGAGCCCGCGGTGGCTGGTGAAGAAAGGCAGAATCAACGAGGCCCGCGAGGTGCTGTGCCTGATCGGCGAGGAGAATTACGAACAAGAGCTGAAGGACATCATCGAGTCCATTGACGCCGAGCACGTCACCAGCGACGCTCTCTTCACTGCCAAATACCGAGTCCCAATTTTTCTGGCCATCTCCATCGGCATGTTCAATCAATTGTCCGGGATCAATGCGATTCTCTACTACTTGAATGCCATCTTCGAGCGCGCCGGCTTCAGCAAAGTCTCCGGTGATCTTCAGGCCGTGGCTATTGGAGCGACAAACTTGCTCTTCACGATGCTCGCGATGTCTGTAATCGACAAGGTGGGGCGCAAGAAACTCTTGCTCATTGGATCTGTGGGCACGGCTCTTTGCCTGGCCGGAGTTGCGGCGATCTTCCTGACCGGCCGGCACGAAAACCTTCTCGTTTGGATGCTGGTCGGCTACATCGCCTTTTTTGCGTTTTCACAGGGCGCGGTGATTTGGGTCTACATCAGCGAAGTGTTTCCGAATCGTGTGAGGGCCAAGGGCCAGAGCCTGGGTAGCTTCTCGCACTGGATCATGAATGCGCTGATCTCCTGGACTTTTCCTCTGATGGCGGCTTCCTCCGGCGGTTATCCGTTTGTATTCTTCTCCGCCATGATGGTGCTGCAATTCTTCGTCGTCCTTTTCTTTTATCCGGAAACCAAGGGCATTTCCCTCGAGGAAATGCAGAAGAAACTTCACATCGCTTGAGCATTCCGCAAAGGCCGAAGCGCGGGACTTCACTCCTTCTCGCGGGGGGCTTCGCGCTTCACCTGCTCGAGGTTTTCACGCGCCAGAGTATTGTTGGGATCGATCGCCAGCGCTCGTTCTAAATGCGTTCGCGCTTCCTTCCAATGCCCGGTTTCGGCCAGCGCGCCTCCGAGGTTTGCTTCTGCGTTGGCGTCCTCTGGATGGAGCCGGACGGCAGCGCGAAAATGTTCTACGGCTCCCTCGAAGTCCTCCCGCATCGCCAGCGCCGTCCCCAGGTTGTAATGGGCGTCAAAATAATCTGGCCGCGACCGCAGCGCGGCCTCCAGATATTTGATAGCTGCCTCGGGATGCCCCGCGGCCATGTTCGCGGCTGCAAGAGCATTGTTGGCCGTGGCATCTTCCGGCCGCAGCCGCAAAGCCAACCCGTAATGTTTCATGGCCTCTGCCAATTCGCCGCGCGCCTGCAGCATCGCGGCAAGATTGTAGTGCGCTTCAAAGTCCGCCGGATTTTTCTCCAGGTTGTGACGCGCCAGGGCCTCCTGCAAAACTCTCCGTGGATCATAGGCCTCCCTGGACGCCGGGCGCGGCAGCACTTGCAGCCACAAGTGAGCCATCTCATCGCTCGAGCTGTTGCCAGCGGTCACCCGCTTGGGCGGATCATTCGGGTTGAGCGGATTCCCGTCGGTGTTGTCATAGGAATACCGCATCGAAACGACCGTCCCCGCCGGCAGTTCCACCGGCGCGGCGTATCGGTAGACCGCCTGCCAGTTCAGATTCCACTGGGGGATGTGGATCAAGGATTTCTTTGTTCCATCCGGGTAGGTTGCAAAAGCCTGCAGATTTCTCCCGAGATAGTGCGCATGCGGGTAAATCGCCAGGAGTTCCACGTCCGCGGGCACTGTGAATTCATCCGTCACGATGAAATCCTTGACGCCAGCTGGAATGTCAATCTTCCGGTCATTTTCCAATTGCACCAGCATTGGGTACCGCGTCGCGGGGCGATCCGTGAAGTACAGCCCCAGGCTGGGTTGAATCCACTGCGGCTTTCCGGAAGGCTGCAAGTGGATGTTGAGCACCAGGTCCGTGCCTGCATCGAGTCGTAACGCCATGCCATCCGGCTCGGCATAGGGAACGGTCCCCGGTTTCCAGAAAAGAAAGTGGCTGTCGGGGTCGAAGGCTTCCGATTCGATTTTGATTTCCATCCCCGCAAACCCCGAGCCGGGCGAGGACTCTTGCAAGCGAGCCGACTGCGTGCGGTCCACCAGGACATTCGCGTGATGGACCACGTGTTTGTCCCCGGGACGGATCTCCATGGCCTTGAGCCAGCGCGTCTGATTCACCGGCGTGCGGAATATGAAATTCCAGTACTGATCGGTCCCCTTCGCCGGGAGCAAGTAGGCCTTCTCGGCCTTGATGATCAGATCGGGCTTGCCCAGCTGCCAGCCTTCCACAAAATTGGGCGCGGGTGGCAGGTCGGACGCTGCGCCTTCCATCGCGCCACCTTCCACCCATTTCGCGATCAGCGCAATTTGCTGCTCCGTGAGATTAAGTTCATCGGCAAACTTGAGTTCGCCGGGCTCCGGGAGCCACGGCGGCATGAATTTGGTCTGCGTTACCGCTGCGATTTGTCTGGCATGAGACTTTGCATCTTTATAGGCGAGCAGAGGGAATGGTCCTGCTTCGCCCGGCCGATGGCAGCCCGTGCAGTTGCGAAAGAGAATGGGCGCGATATCACGGTTGAAAGTGACTTGCGGATTCGCGGCAGGCCTTTGGCTCTGTGGTTTGGGAGCCAAATGGCCCTGCAAGACCAGAGCAACTGCCAGAACAAAGAAGGACACGCTCGCGCCAAAAGCTTGTACAGTCCGCGTCATTTGAGGTCGGAGATGAAACAGCCAACGCCCTCCACAGCGGCTGACGGGGGAGCCACACCTATGCTCGCGGCTTCGATGGCATCGGCCAATTCATGCGTCGTCGCCGCGCGGCGGGCTTTGCCAAACTCCCGGTAGAGGTCGTCGATTCGCCCATGATAGACGAGATCACGCTTCGAATTGAAAACAGCGACTTCAGGAGTCACCTTTGCATCGCTCTTCTTCACTAAGGCATGTTCCGGATCACGCAAAGCCGGCAGCTTGTAGTTGAATTCCTGCAAGTAGGAACGAATGCTTTCCGGCGATTCGTTCTTGTCAGGAAAGACCAGCCAGAAAGCGGCCTCGCGTCCGTATTTCACGCTCATTTCTTGAAGCAGCGGCGCATACCGATTCGAAATCGGACAATCCGTTCGAACGAAAACCAGCACAACAACCTTCCCGGGAGTTTCTTTGAGCGGATCTTTGGGCGAGCCACCGAGGTCGCGAGCTTGTTGCCCCGCGGCAATCGGAAGAATGGAAATGAAAAACAGCAGGACAGCGGCAATCGCTAGCCGAGCCAGAGAGACGCGCTGGTAGGGGTGAAAATCAATGTACAAGAAAGTCTGCGCCCGACGCGACATAAGCGCAGCTTACTCCTGCAGGCAGCCCCAGTCTATTTCGTTATCTTCGCGATGAAGGCCGAGTAAGGCTCCATCGGCAGTTCCGCCGCCATCCCGGGTAGCAGCTTGTGAAAACTGGTCAGCAAAAGGCTGAGCTTCGGCGCGGTAAAACCAAGTGGCGAAAGATCGAGCCCCACCTTCTGATCCATCCCCGACATATTTAGAACCACGAGGATGGCTTCACCTTTATAGCGGCGTACGTAGCTCAGCACATTCGAGTCCTTTTCGTTGAGGGCCAGGTACTCCCCCTCCAGCAGCGCCGGTTCCTTGTGCCGCAGAGCCAGCAATTGCCGGTAAAAGCTCAGAACGGAATTTTGATCTTTCATTTCACTTGCGACGTTGTGGGTCTTGGCGCTCGGCGGAACTGGCAGCCACGGTTTCGCTTTGCTGAATCCAGCGTTCTGGCCATCGGTCCATTGCATGGGCGTGCGCTCGCCATCCCGACCTTTTTCCCGCGGCCATCCCAGCTTCCCAATCGGGTCTTGCACTTCGTCCTTGCTCTTCGGGTCGTTGTTCTCCATCCCAATCTCTTCGCCGTAGTAGATGATCGCCGTGCCGCGCAGCGTCAGGTAAAGTGCCGCCATCATTTTGGCGATGTCGTCATTGTGCGCCCCGTCTGCATAGCGTGTGTAGGAACGCACGATGTCGTGATTGGTAATGACGTAGACGGGCCAATGTCCTGCAGCGTTCACGGCGCCGATATGCTTGCGGTATTCATCCGCATGGAGCCCGCTGAATCCCGTCATCATCAGATCCATCGGCAGTTGCAGCTCGTCGTTGTGCGCACCGTAGTAATCCTTCAGTTCCGACACGTTGCTCGTCCAGGTTTCCCCGATGAGCACGGAACCATATTCGTCGGCAGCCCCGCGCAATTTGCGCATCACGTCATGCACTTCCGGCAGTTTCTTGTCGTACTTCTCGTCCATGTTCGGCCGCCCGAATTTATCGGTGCCCGGTAGCAGCGGATTTTCCGTGAGGTTGGGATCTTCGAATAGCGTATCCACGGCATCCAGGCGGAATCCGGAAACCCCGCGTTTGTACCAGAAACGTGTCACGTCCAGCATGGCCTTTTCCACTGCCGGATTGCGCCAGTTCAAGTCCGGCTGCTCGGGATAAAAATAGTGGTAGTAATACTGATTCGTCTTCGGGTCGAGCTTCCATGCAGACAGGCCAAACGTGGAAAGCCAGTTGTTGGGCGGCTGGCCCGGCCCTTTGCCGTCGCGCCAGATGAACCAGTCGCGATGCTCGGAAGTTTTTGAGGATTTGGAATTTTGGAACCACTTGTGCTGATCCGAAGTGTGATTCACCACGAAATCGAGAATGACTCGAACGTTGCGCTTCTTCCCTTCGGCCACCAGACGGTCAAAATCTTTTATCGTTCCGTACATCGGATCGATCGCCTCATAGTCGGACACGTCGTATCCGAAATCCACCTGCGGTGACGGAAAACACGGTGTAACCCAGATGGCGTCCACGCCAAGGTCCTTCAGGTAATCCAATTTCGAAGTGATGCCGTTGAGGTCGCCGATTCCATCGTTGTTGCTGTCCGCAAAACTGCGGGGATAGATTTCGTAAAACACCGCGTGCTGCCACCACGGGTGCCCTTCCGCGTCCGCCGCCTTTTGTTGTGCCCCCGCCCAGGGCGCGCATGGGCTAAGGCACAAAACTAGTATGCCCAGTACAAAAGTTTTTCTGAACACGGCTCTTCCTCCCTCTGCTCTCGCCGCTGCACTGCCCAACACGCTCGCCATCACATTCCAATCTCAACTGAGTGTCATCCTGAGGGCATCCGATCAGGATGCCCGAGAGACCTCAACCCGGAAATCCACGAATCACCTACACCGGCGAACTAGTGTTTTTCCGGCTGCCTTTTTTCTGGCTGCTCGAAAAATGAATGACAACCTTCACGTGCGGATACGGCTCCGAATCACTTTGCGGAATCCGAATTACAATCGCAGCATTCGGGTTGAACTCCGCCCCTTCCACACTCTGAATCTCTCCCGGATTCCATGCGCTGAGCCCGTATTCGCTGCCTGCACCTCCCGAAACCTCCAACGCTAGTTGATCCCGCGAAGCCGACCACGTTTCCGAAAGCACCCGCAGCCCGCGGCTTGTGCTTCCGAGCGCCGGCAATCCGGGTTCTTCACTCAGCCCAAAGTCATTCAGCAGACGAATCCGCAATATGTACTTTCCTGCCCTAACTGGAAATTGCACTACGATGTGTTGATCGGCGGCGCGAGTTTCCACCTGGAAAGGAACCGCCTTCCCATTCAACTCCACCGTCTGCACTTTCGTGCGCAAGCTGATCGCCGGGCGAAACTCCACGGTGCACTCTTCACTCCCCGGAGCTAGCCCAATCCCCAGCTCGATTCCCTCGCTTGTCCTGCTATACGTGAATGTCAGCGCGCTCTTGCCCAGGCGCACATTCTCGATGCCCAGTCGTGTCCAATTCGCCGGAACATGCGGCGCCAATTTCACGCTGTGACGGATCGCATCCGTCTCCAGCCCCAGCATTCCGCGCAAAATGGGACTCACCACCATCGCCGCGGACCAAATCTGGTGCGGCGAGCTCGTCGAGAGCGGCTGGTAGTAGTCGCCGGAAAGAACCTCCGTCACGTGCCCCAGCGAACCATCCAGCGCCAGCAGCGCGTTGGCCCGCAAATTCGCATACGCAGGATGCGTCTGATGGTAGCGATATTCCCCGACCGACGCCCAGCCCGTGAACAGCGGCCACACCGAACCGTAGTGATACCCGCCGCCGCTGAAGAGCGGCGAACGATTCGAAATGATCCGCATCCCCCAATCCGTCTGATGATCGAAGTCTGCCAGTTGCTGGATCATCGGCGCCGCATCCGCCTCGCTGGGCAGGCCGAACCACATCGGCACTGTGGCCAGCACGCTCGGCTCGTCCACTTTCTTGTCGTTCTTGTCCAGCGCAAACGCGAATCGTTTTTTGTCCGCAATCCAGAAACTTTCGTTCACTAACGACCGCTGCTTCTCAAAATCTTTTTCCAGCGCCTCGCTTATCTCCTTCTGGCCCGTCACCCGCGCCAGGTTCGCGAGCGCCCGAAGCGCTTCCGCGCCTAACCCGCTCTGGTAATACTCCGTCTTCACCGGCAGCAGCGGCCCACCCTCCACCCAGCCGTGCCCCACGCCAAGATTCTGCGGCAGTCCGCGCACATCATAGGTGGATTTCAGAAACTCATAAGCCTTCCGCAGGCTCTCCCACTTTTCTTTTGCAAACGCCGCGTCGCCGCTCTCCACGACGTAATCATTTACCGCGATAAGGTACAGAGGAGTCGCATCCGCTGAAGCGTACGGATACGGATAATCCTTGAACCAATTCACAAAGCTGGCGCCCTGCGAAATCTCATGCGGGATCTTGCCGTCTTTCCGCTGGTATTTGCTGATAAATTCCAGCGCCATGCGCGAACTGGAGAAATCGCCCGAGGCATTGAGCGCAAAGGAAGTCCAGAACGAGTCGCGTCCGAAAAACCACGCAAAGCCCGGCCGCTGGCTTTCCCCTGAAGTTCGGTAACCCGCAACGAGCCCCGTCCCCAACGATGGATTCGTCACTACTCCCTGCAACATGCCGACGCGCGCCCAATCGTACGCCTGCTGAATTTGTGCATCGGGCAGTTTCACGCTCACGGTTTTTTCCAAGTAAGTTTGGTAGTATTCCGCCGAATTCTTCAACAACTGGGCGTAATCGGCCGTTAAATGCTGATACGTCTTCTCCGCTGCCGCGCGCCCCTCCAGCGAGCCTGCAATGGCAATCAACTTGGACTCTTTTCCTTTTGGCGTTGGGCCCAGCCGGAACGAACTCTCCTGCCTCTCGGAATAGTTGGTCTGAAATTCAGAACGTGGCTCTGCCGCCGTCGGCGAACCCACCAGCGCCGAAAATTTCTTCAGCTCCTCGCCAAAATAAAACGCGTGCTGTTGCGCACTCCAATCCAAATACGTAGCGCCCAGCGCCGCCGGCCATTCCAGTTGAAAGTCGCGATGAAACACGGCCTCGATTTCCAGGGGCTGCTCGGTTTCCACGTCGAGAAGAATCAGCGCTCCTTGTTCCTGCACGGGAACGAAAAAGGTCTCGCGCACCTTGAACGTGTCTCCTGCATAAAGAATCGTCGCGGACTCCGGCCGCACCGTAACCGTCCTCGCCAGCGCTTCCGCCGCAAGGTCTCGCCCTTCGGTATGAAATTTCAGATGAAATTCGCGAAAGATTTTCAGCGGGTATACCCACGCTTCCATCCGGCCGGATTCATCCCCCAGCAAACCCGCGCGAGTTCCCGTAACGGGCAAAAATTCCCAGGGGCGCACCGCGCGCGAAAGCTCAAGCTTGTTCGGCCTTTCCTGCATCTGCTGGCTCCAACTGGCGGGGACGCCGATTCCCAGGATCACCGCAGCCACGATGAACCCACCAAAGAATTTCAGCCGTATCCATTCGAATTGTTTTGGAAAGCGAAAAACTGTTCCCGGCGTGGTGTGCATTCTGGTGGCCCCCGCTGCGTCGCGTGCTTGCATTGCCTCGTTGGCCTTACTATAAGAGAAAGCGCCGGATTCTAGCACGAGGCTCGCAGGGAAAGGTATCGGTTCTTTTGTCTTCCACTCGCCGCGCATTTCTCCAATCGCTCAGCCGCTCCGCGATCGTGCTCCCGCTTGAGAAGATGCTAGCCTTGGCGCTCCCGAAAAGGTGGGTGTCGGAATCTCTTTCTCAGGGAGCAGTTCTTCCACAATCCGCCGCTGCTCCCGCGAATGATCTCGGCGTTTCCTTTCTTAACATCGCGCGCGAATCCGGCCTGAACGCCAAAACCATCTACGGCGGCGAGCACAAAAACAAGTATCTTCTCGAAACCACCGGCTGCGGCGTCGCTTTCTACGATTATGACCACGACGGCTGGCTGGACATTTTTCTCGTCAACGGCTGGCGCCTCGAAGGTTTTCCCGCCGGACAGGAACCCACTTCACATCTATTCAAAAACAATCGCGACGGCACTTTCACGGACGTCACCCGCAAAGCAGGCCTGCTCCACTCCGGCTGGGGGCAAGCCGTTTGCGTCGGCGATTATGACAACGACGGCTTCGACGATCTCTTCGTCACCTACTTCGGAAAAAACGTTCTCTACCACAACAACGGCAACGGCACCTTCACCGACGTCAGCGAAAAAGCCGGCATCACCGGAAACGGCAAGCGCTGGAACACCGGCTGCGCTTTCGTGGACTACGATCGCGACGGCCACCTCGATCTTTTCGTCGCCAACTACATCGATCTCGACCTGAAGACCGCGCCGGTTCCTGAATCCGGTCCCTGCCTTTACAAAGGCATCATGGTCGCCTGCGGTCCGCCGGGACTGAACGGCGGCAAAAATGTTCTCTATCACAACAACGGCGACGGAACCTTCACGGACGTCAGCGAAAAAGCCGGCATCCTGAAGGCTAACGGCACCTTCGGCCTCGGCGTGCTCACCGCCGATCTCGACAACGACGGCTGGCCGGACATTTACGTCGCCAACGATTCGACGGCTAGCGCGCTGTATCAAAACAAGAAGAACGGAACGTTCATCGACGTCGCCCTGGAAGCGGGTTGCGCTCTCAGTGCCGACGGCAAGCCCCAGGCCGGCATGGGCATCTCCGCCGCCGATTACGATCTCGATGGCAATCTCGATCTCGTCAAAACGAATTTCGCGGGTGATACGCCTTCGCTCTACCACAATCTCGGCGGCGCGAATTTCGAGGACAGCACGTACCAGGGCGGTCTCGGCAAACACACGCAATATCTCGGCTGGGGCTGCGGCTTTTTCGACATGGACAACGATGGCTGGCCAGACATACTCCTGTGCAACGGCCACGTCTATCCCGAAGTCGAGCAGTTGAAGACCGAAGCCGGCTACGCGCAGCGCAAGCTGCTGTACAAAAACCTGCGCAACGGGCGCTTCGACGATGTTTCCAACGACGCTGGCTCGGGAATCTCCGCGCCCGTCGCCGCGCGCGGTTGCGCCTTCGGCGACTTTGACAACGATGGCGATCTGGACGCCGTCGTCAACACCGTCAACGATTTTCCCCAGCTGCTGCGCTGCGATTCACGCAGCGGCAACAATTGGATCAAAATCAAAACCATCGGTACGAAATCCAATCGCAGCGGCATAGGCGCGCGTATCAAATGCGTCACGCATCTCGCCGGCGAAAAAAGTCTGCATGCGCAAATTGACGAAGTGCGCAGCGGCGGCAGTTATTTTTCGCAGAACGATCTCCGCGTCCATTTCGGCATCGGCAAAGCGGACAAGGTTGAGGTGCTCGAGATTCGCTGGCCCAGCGGCCTTGTGGAAACGTTGAAGGACATCAAGCCGAACCAAGTGATTTTCGTCAAAGAAGGAGAAGGCATCGTCCGCACCATGCAATTCGACTCGCAAAAGGCTATCAAGCCCGCAAACTGAGGAGTTGCTGATCATGTATGTCCTAATGCCCAAGACTTTCATCGTGCTGTTGCTCCTGGCTGCGTCACTCGCATTCGCGGCGCCGGCAACGGATTTTCCATTCGGCGCCTGGAAGCGGGCATCGAATGAGCCGCTCCTTTCTCCGCAAGGCACAACCTGGGAATCCGCTGGAACGTTTAATCCTGCCGTCGTCTTTCACAACGGAAAATTCGTCATGATCTACCGCGCCCAGGACGCTTCAGGCACATCGCGTCTCGGTTACGCCGAAAGCGCCGATGGTATCCACTTCTCTCGCCGTGCAGAGCAGGTGCTCTCCCCCGAGACCGACTACGAAAAAGATGGCGGCGTCGAAGATCCGCGCCTGCAGAAAATCAGCGACACCTTCTACCTCACCTACACCGGCTATAACAAAAAGGACGCCCAGCTCTGCCTCGCCACTTCGCGCGACTTGATTCACTGGGAGCGCAAAGGAGTGATCCTTCCGGCGTACAAAGGAAATTGGAATGTGGGTTGGACGAAGTCCGGCGCCATCGTCCCAGAGAGAATCGACGGCAAATATTGGATGTACTGGCTCGGCACCGCGGCCGACAAGACCGACCAGATGGGGCTCTCCTACTCCAGCGACCTCCTTCACTGGACCGAAGCGACTGAAACACCGATTCTTCCGCGCCGCGTGGGAAAGTTTGACTCTCGCGTAGTCGAACCCGGCCCTCCGCCGATCCTCACACCGAACGGTATCGTGCTCATTTATAACGGCGCCGACGACACGCTCGTCTATCGCACCGCCGTCGCCGTCTTCGACCGACACGATCCCCGCAAACTGCTCTCGCGGTCCGACGCACCTATCTTTACCCCGGAAAAGGAATGGGAGAAGGTTGGCCAAGTCCCCAACGTCGTCTTTGTCGAGGGCATGATCCGCCATGGCAATCGGTTTTTGTTCTACTACGGAGGCGCCGACAAGTATGTGGGGGTGGCCGAGGCCCCAGCGACTCCTGACCCGAACAAACGATAGGAAGCTCAAGCAAGACTTGAGATTTCTGTTCAAGGAGACGAACGACACCCGGCAGTTTTCGCAAAAGCACATTCTAAAAGACTTACAGGCGTCACAGTTTGTAAATACGGATTCTAAAGGATTTGCCGGGATGGGTTTTTCGTCACGGTGACGGAAGTTCGCGGCGACGAGTTCCTCTCGCCGCTCGGGGTGAACCAGACTGGGAATTGTTGGTACGCACCCAGCGCGAAAAGGAATGGGCGCGGGGTGAGAACTGATAAGGGTGGCCGGCGTCCAGTTCATGCAGAAGCATAGCACGATTCTGGCTAACTGTCAATAAATATTATAAAATGGATATCATTCGAATGGAGCGGGAAGCTATTGAAAAGGCTGCGCTTTGAGCGCTCGCCCCAAATCTTGCTGGTCGCGCACTCAAAGTTCGAACCAGCAGCGCGGCCTCTCTTGAGACGAAAGGAGGAACCGGGTCTTTAACCCTTTTTAGTCAATACTGACCGTCAGGCCAGTAGACTCGTCGCAACTGACCCGGCTAGATTAGTGGGAGTCGACATTCGTTAAGAAGGAACTCCATGAACCTTGGATTAGCGAAAGAGACTGGCAAAGCCTCGGCTGAGTTCGATCCTACAGCGGAGTTCAGAGAAGGTGTCAAGCTCCTGAAGGACGAATATCCCCAAAAGGCGCTGATACGATTGCGGCGAGCGTTCGAATCCGACAAGCATAACCCCTACTACCTTTCGTTTCTGGGATTGTCGATTGCGCGCGCACAGCGGAAGTGGGATCAAGCGGCGGAGCTTTGCGAGATAGCCGTTCAACTGAGGCCTGCGGAGGTCCAATTCCACCTGAATCTTGGCGAGGTGTATGCCCTGGCAGGGCGGCGCGAGAAGGCGTTGGATTTCCTTGACGACGCTCTGGAATTATTCGGCGGAGACGCGCGGCTAAGGCAGGCTCGTAGCAAGGTCCAGAAGCGCCGCAATCCCCTGGTGCCTTTTATCGGACGCGAACATTTCTTGAATCGCGAACTCGGCAGATTGCGGCATCGCGCGCTGAAACGGCTGGGAAAAGACGCCGTTTGAGTGGTTTTGCTGGTGCACATCAAGTGTTCGAGCAAGCCTCCGCACCGACTCTGGTAGCCGTCGCCTCACGGTTGCGGTACGAGAAAGCGGAAAATTTTGAGAAGAGTTGGCCTGCGTCAAGGGCCGGAGCGCGCTCAGAAGCCATCGAGGAGCCAGGCGTTGGAGCTGCTGCCGGCTTCCCAGAGTGCCACGTGACGGCCGTCGGGAGAGGGGATGGCCCAGCCCAGATACTTTTCGGGTTCCTGGAAAACCGGCTTGGCTTCGCCGCGTAAATCCACATGCAAGAGCGTCTGAATGCCGGTTGGCGACGAGGCGGTAACCCAGATACTGCGGCCATCGGCGGCCCAATCAAGGCTGGAGATTCCAGTCCAATCTTTCAGCGTGAGAACACGCTCTTTGCCGCCGGCGACGCGGAAAAGCCGGATGTCCGCCGGCCCCGGAAGCCGTTGGTATTTGGCCAAGGCAAGCGTAGAGCCATCGGGAGAGAGCGTCCAGTTGTACATGTACCAATCCGAGCCCTCAAACCGCTTGAGGGGCCGTTTTTCGCCGTTCGCTGGATCAAAAATAAGCAGATCCAAGTGATTGGCAGAGAATTCGCTGACGATGCACACCTTGGAAGGCGACCGGGCGCATTGAAAATTATTGATGCCGGGTTCCGCGATGACTAGTTGGGGAGTCCCGCCAGAGAGCGGCATGCGCATGAGCCGCATTCGCCGGTCCGTGTCATGCAGGGCGGGACTGAGAGTATAGAGAATCTCGGAGCTGTCCGCGTTCAATCGTGCCAGCGTTACCGATTGATCGCCGCCCACGAGAAGGTCGGGGGCAGGTTGATCAATAGTCTGCTTGAAAAGATGGAACACGCCGTCGCGGTCCGAAGTGAAAATTACAGATTTCCCGTCCGGTGTCCAGGTGTAGGGGAAATTCCTGCGTTCATCAAGACTTAGGCGCTTGAGCAAGGCCAAGCGGCCGCCTCCCGGTTCCACCTCGGACACGTAGATGGCAGGGGATTCCGTCCAACGGAGAAAGATCAGCCGTTTGCCGTCGGCAGAAAGACTTGCACGCATTTTGCCATCGGGACCGCTGGTGAGGCGGACCGGCTGGCCCCCCGCTTGATTGCCACGCGCGTCGACTTTGATGGTCCACAGATTGGAGTCGTTCTGGTTGGGCGGGGGCTCGGCGAGGGAATAGATCAAGCGTCCATCGGGAGACCAAGCAAGAGCGGCTCTGAGTTGGCCGTTTGAGAACAGATAGTTGGTCTTGCCTCTGACGAGGTCATAGATGCCTAGTGAGACATCGGCTTCTTCCCAGCCCTTGCGATACGCAGATCGGACGAAAGCAATACGACTCCCGCGGGGGGACCAAACGACGGACTCGCAGTTTTCTCCCGGTTGGCCAAGGATCCTGTGCGGATGCTGGCCATCCGACTGCATCTGCCAGATTTCTTCATGGCCGTAGTCCCCGCGGACAAAAACGATCTGAGAGCCATCGGGAGAAACGGCGCCGCGTTCCGCGGCGTCCATGAGCTTGCGAGATGCTCCACCGAATACGGAGACGCTCCACAAGCTGGGTCTCTCTGTGTCAGACGAACTGCGCGTCGCCAGCACATGGCTGCCGTCAGGAAACCAACTGACAAGATGGGTCTTCCCGCCGTCGGGAACCGTGATGGGATGGGTTTCTCCCGTTTCCACTGCGCGGAGAAAGATTCCCGTTCTGCCGGTAAAAGCGAGGTACTTGCCATCCGGTGAAATGGCTGCGCTGAACACCGGGTCGTTCTCCGGGTTGGCGGTCAATCGGCGTTCCGTGAAGCGAACCGCAGCGGCGGAGCGATGTCCGGCATGCCAGCCGGCGACGATGCCTGCGAGCAAAAGAACGGCTGCAGCCAGGCAGACCCGCCAAGAAGGGCCAGCATTGGGAAGGGGAGCGTTTTCGCGGGCGGCTCCATTGACGGGCGCAAGCAAGCGATAACCGCGGCGAGCGAGGGTTTCAATAAAACGGGGATTTTCGGCGGAATCCCCGAGGGCATCGCGTAAGCGCTTGACGGCGGCGTTCAGGCCATGATCGAAGTCCACAAACGTGTCGGCGGGCCAAAGCCGGCTGCGCAATTCCTCCCGCGTAACGATTTCACCGGGACGCTCAAGGAGCATGGCCAAAACCTGGAACGGTTGCTCCTGAAGCCGTATTTTGATGCTATTGCGGCGAAGCTCACCGGCGCGAAGGTCGGCTTCAAAGGTTGCAAAGCGGATGACATCCTTGATCGGCTTCTCAGGCACTTGTAACAATCTCCGGCGGCGCTTTCCAACTACTAAACGGTTTTAGTTGAGAATAAGTTTCGCGAAAATCTCCGTCGCCTGTTCTCCCATCTATTTGACGCATAGGCACTTATCTCGTCACCTGCAAATGGGCAGGTCGCCATACCGCCGGCATTGAGGTACCTACCGGGCTGACCGATCCTCGGCGCCACCATGGAGGTGCGCGCCGTGATAGACAAGACGCCGCGGAGGTGGCTTTCGTTAGTATTCGCTCTGGCCCTGCCAAGCTCCGCAACTTGGTCCAAAGAAATCGCCGTGGCGGAGATGCGGGTGACGATCTCGGTGCACAACGATGCAGGCATTTCCGCAGGCACTTTGATAGGGGCGGAAATGGAAGCCTCCCGCGTGCTCCGGCAATCGGGAATTGAAGCGAAGTGGCTCAATTGTCCGCTGCCCGCGGATGGGCCAGAGGACCCGGCGCAGTGCAGGACCGCTGAATTTCCGGCACGTCTTCAGTTGCGAATTGCGCGGCGCTCCCGCAATTTGAGCGAAATCACCTTTGGAATTTCGTACCTCTCGGCCGACGGAAGCGGGTGTTATGCGAACCTTTTTTACGAGCGGATCGAGGAGATGCACAAGCGGAGCCGTGTGAATCTGCCGAGCCTCCTGGGTGATGTTGCGGCGCACGAGATCGGGCATCTCTTGTCGGGCACGAACTCGCACGCTGCGAACGGGATCATGCGCGCCCGCTGGCAAAGCGAAGAACTTGGAAACATTAGCACGGGAACCCTTCTTTTTTCCGATGCCGAGTCCCGGCAAATGAGGAGCACGCTAGCTACCTGGCTGGCAAAAAGAAAAGATGATTCTCGTGTTGCCTCAGCGCGACTGGGAGACTGAGAAGGCTAATTTTTCTTGTTGACTTTCGGCCGCTCGGCTTCCGGTCCCCTCCTTGAGGAGGTGAATCGCGTCAACGGGCAAGTTTTCAAAGCGTTCGACCAGGCCGCTGGGCCAGCGGACCTGGACCCAATCGATCGTGGTGGCGGAGCCGAGGCCGAAGTGGACGCGCATGTCGCTATTGGAGATGTAGCTGGAGCCGCTGCGAATTTCGTCGACGAGCGTGCGCGAACCGGCTTTCACGGTAATCTTCGCGCCGATGCCGTCACGGCTGGAGGCAAAGGAAGTAGAGGATGTAAAGGAAGGGGCGTGGAGGGGGGAAAGAGGTGAGGTTTGAGATGGCCCAGAAGATTTCTTGACGGGCCGCTCGGCGGAGGAAGCGCCTAGCGCGTGAAACGCAATCCAGTGATTGCCGTTGCGCACATCGTTCACCAGCAGCATAGGCGGCGCGTTCATGTTGCTGATGACCGCGGACATGCGGCCGTCATTCCACAAATCGCCGACCGCCAGTCCGCGCGCAGAACTCACCGCCGTAATCCCGGGCCCCGCATTGGCGGAAATATCAGTGAACGTTCCGTTGCCGTTGTTGTGATACAGAATCTTCGGTTCTTTGAAATTGCTGCCGAGGTGCTGGCTGTCCACTTCGGGATAAACGTGACCGTTGACGAGCAGCAGATCGGGCCAGCCGTCGTTGTCCACGTCCACAAACATCGTGCCCCAGCCGAGATACTGCGTGTTCAGGCCGATTCCCGCGGGAAACGTCTTGTCGTCAAACGTGCCGTCGCCCATGTTGCGGTAGAGCGTCGAGGTATCGTCGGAAAAATTCGTTTTGAAAAGATCCAGCCGGCCATCGCCGTCATAATCGCCCACCGTGGAGCCCATGCCGGCCTGCTCGCGCCCGTCATCGTTAAACGCGGCGCCGGCAACAACGGCGACATCGGTGAACGTGCCGTCGTGATTGTTATGATAAAGAATACTGGCGGTGCTGTCGCATGCGACGTAGATGTCCGGCCAGCCGTCGTCGTCAAAATCGAGAGTGGAAACGCTGAAGCTGTAATGCCCGTTGGTCTGATCGATGCGGGCTTTCGCCGTGACGTCTTCAAACGTCCCGTTGCCGAGATTGTGATAGAGGATGTTTTTAGCCCACGGCAAACCACGCGGGCCGCACATGACCGGAATACCCTTCCACATGCAGGAAGGCCGCTCGCCCGGCGCAAGAGCCGTGGCGGAATTAAAATCGACGTAATTGGCCACGATTAAATCGAGTTTTCCGTCGCGATCGTAGTCGACGAAGGCACAGCCAGTGCCCCAGGCTTTGCCGCTGCCCGCCACATGCGCCTTTTCACTGACGTCGGTGAACGTGCCGTCGCCATTGTTGTGGTACAGAACATTTTTGCCGTAGTAGGTGACGTACAGATCTTCGAAGCCGTCGTTGTCGTAATCACCGACGCACACGCCCTGGCCCCAACCGGTGTGAGTGAGACCGGCTTTTGCGGTGACGTCGGTGAACGTGCCGTCGTGATTGTTGTGATAGAGATGGCTCACCGGTCCTTTACCGGTTCGCGAGGCTTCGAGCGTGGTGCCATTCACAATGAAAATATCCGGCCAGCCGTCATTGTCGTAATCAAAGATGGCAACGCCCGTGCCTGTTGTTTCAATGATGTACTTTTTCGTGTTTTCGCCGCCGAAAATGACTGGCGCAGTAAGCCCGGCTTTTTGCGCCACATCGGTGAAATGCGCAACCGGCTTGGCGTTTGCGCCCTGGAAATCTCCGTTGCCAGCACTCGGAGAACCGGCGGATTGTATGGATAGCCAAGCGCATAGCCCGAAGAAGCAGAAAAGCCGGGACAAAGAGGAATGGAGAGTCATCCGTCGCTAATGATAGCAAGGTCTGGTCCGGACGGGTCAACACGGCGGAGGGAACTCAACCAAACGGCTTGCGCGAGGTGCGCGGCCGTGAACATGCTAGTATTTTTGAGATCGCTCAACTGGTATCTTTCGCGTGGAATTGATTCTCCTTCATCGCCGGACGACCTTCCTGCAACTCTGCACCGCGCTGCTGTTTCTTTTCTGTGCCGATACGGCGATTTGCGCGGGGCAATCCGCGGGTTCTGCGAACGCGGATGCGGCTTCGCGGGCGAGTGCGACGTATCAGCAAGGATTGTCGGCGCTACAGCAGGGCGATTTGACCTCTGCCCGCCAAGCCTTCGAAAAAGTTTTGCGCCTCGTGCCGCAAAGCCCGGAGGGGCACAATTCGCTCGGTTGGGTGCTGCTCGCGCAGAATGAAGTCGATTCCGCAATTGCACATTTCCGGGCGGCGCTGCGATGGAATCCTGAATTCGTGCAGGCGCATGTAAATCTCGCGAACGCGCTGGTTCGAAAAGGAGAGCTGACCGCCGCTTTGCGCGAGGCGCGTGAGGCCACGCGAGCGGCTCCGGGCGATTCGGAGGCGCATCGCACTGTTGGGCGGGTATTGGATTTCTCTGGGGATTTCGATGGCGCCATCCGCGAGATGCGGCGAGCCATCGAGTTGGAGCCGCAACGAGCTGAGTTGCATGACGATCTCGGGACGGTGCTGGTTCACAAATCCGATTCCCAAGATGCCGCGACGGAATTTTCCGAGGCCCTCCGGCTGCAGCCCAATTTCGCTCAAGCGCACTTGCACCTTGGTATCTTGCGCTACCAGTCGGGGGCGCTGGAGGAAGCGGCGGCTCATCTTCAAGCGGTGATGGAGCTGAATCCTGAGAGCGCCGACGGACATTTTTATTTGGCACAGGTTCTGAGAAGCAAGGGGGATATGGATGCGGCGATCCGCGAAGTGCGCGCTTGCATCGCGCTCCAATCCGATTATCCGAATGCGGAGAACAGTTTGGGTTTGCTGCTGCAGCGCAAGGGCGACGTCGAGGCAGCGGTCACTGCATTTCGCCAGGCCATAAAATTTCATCCCGATGATTCGGATGCGCGCAATAATCTCGGCCTCGCCTTTTTGCAGAGCGGAGACGGCCAGGGAGCCATCCGCGAGTTTCAAGCAGCCATCCGGCTGCGTCCGCACGATAGCGGGTACATAGGGAATCTGGGAGCGGCATATCTTCAAATTGCAGACTTCGATGCTGCCATGTCTCAGTTTCGAGAGGCACTGAAACTCTCACCGCAGGATGCCACCTTGCACTACGACCTTGGCCTGGCGCTGAAGTTGAAAGACAAGCTTCCGGAAGCAGTGGTGGAATTTCGCAAAGCGGCGGAATTGGATCCCGGACAAGCGGATGCGCACTACTCCTTGGGCGTGACGCTCTGGCAACAAGGAGATTTTGCGGCGGCGGAGGAGGAGTTGCGTGCGGCGATCCGCGCCAAACCGGATTATGCGGAGGCCTATTACACGCTGGGGTCGGTGCAGAAGCAGGCGGGTGAATTGCCCGAGGCGGCAAATGCTTTGCGGGAAGCGATTCGCCTTCAGCCGGAATTTGCCGGCGCACATACAACGCTAGCAGGGGTGCTGCGTCAACTAGGCGATACGGAAGGGGCGGCTGCCGAGAGCCGCGCGGGAATGGAAATCACGAAGCAGAAAACCAGCGAGCAAGCCGCTCTTTTTGCTACAAATTCGGGGCGGAGACTCCTGAAGGCTGGGGACATTGAAGGCGCTATTTCACAATTTCGCGCCGCGATTACTTCCTCGCCGGGCTATGCGGCCGCCCATTTTCAGCTCGGGCTGGCGCTGCGTCAGCAAGGAAAACCCGAAGAAGCACAAGATGAGTTTCAGAAAGCGGCAAGGCTCGATCCCAGCTTGGCGCCGCCGGCATCCAAAAAGAATTAGGAATGCTGGAGGATAAAATAATGCAGCATCTAATGAGCTGGAGGAGCTGAGAGCCTGGCTGCGGCTGAACAGGGCTCCATGAAAGATGAGGAGGAACGCGCCCCATTTCTTCTTTGCTGCCTCGCAAATCGCCCAGTTTCAGAAAGATCCGATGAAGATGGACTTCCCCCCGCACAGCCGCCTGATGGCCCACCCCATTGGCAACGATGACAACGGGGATTTCTGGGACCGAATTCGTGGCAGGCGACGTGACCAAACCGGACTCCCATCGTCTATAGCTGCAGGAGGGGCGTTATGTCCAAGCGCAATCTAGCTTTTCTGATTTCCGCGTACGTTCTGCTAGCCCTCATTGTTCTGACGAGCGCCAAAGCAGCCTCGCACCGCCATTCCGTCAACATTTCCGGAGGCCACAAGCACCCGATTACCGATTGCTCCGAGCTTCGCATCCAGTTCGACGAGCGGGACGCCTTGGTCCGGTCCGAAGAAAGGACGCTGACGAAATCCGAAGCCGCCGTCCTGCAGGTACACCCACACGAGAACGGCGGTGTGCAGGTCGTCGGATGGGACAAAGAAACATATTCGGTCACCGCGTGCAAAGCGGCAGCCGGATCGGGCGACGCGGCGGAGCGAATTCTCTCCCAGATCACCATGTCCACCGAGAACGGCAGAGTATCGACCAAGGGCCCGGCCGATGACGACGATTGGACGGTGTACTTGCTGATTCGCGCGCCGAAATCCGCTTCCCTTGAGTTGGACACCATGAATGGCCCGATTTCCCTCTATGACGTGAGCGGCAAGGTCACGGCCCGCGCTCACAACGGCCCGACCAGCTTGAAGAATTTCTCTGGCGAGGCAGAGATTAAAGCCGTGAACGGCCCGATCAACGTTGAGGGCAGCAGCGGAAATGTTCGCGTTCACACAGAGAACGGGCCTATCTCCGTCTCGCTTACGGGAAAAACATGGAGCGGTACGGGTCTTTCGGCCGACGCGCAAAATGGTCCCTTGACCTTACTGGTGCCGAATGGCTACCAGTCCGGCTTTGTTGTGGAATCGCGGAACTACGCGCCGATGAGCTGCCAGGCAAGCATTTGCGACCACGCTCGCAAGACCTGGGACGATAATAATCGCCGGATCGAATACGGCGCTGGGCCGGCCATGATTCGCCTTTCCACCGTGAACGGGCCGGTTTCCGTCCGCGACCAAAGTGAAAAGCTCTAGAAGCAAGAACTCCACCAGGAAGAGCGGCCCTGCGATTCCGTGGCCGTCCGGGATAGACGTACTCCCGCGCTTGCAGATAGTATTTGTCGCATGTCGCTCGAGGCCCGCGTTGGTCCACCCATCGCCGAAGGTGAGGCCGTCCGCATCGCACGCGAACTCTACGGTGTTGAGGCATCGGCGCAGGCGCTGCCCGGTGAATATGACGACAATTTCCGCCTCACCGACGTCGACGGACAAGAACACGTCCTGAAGGTGATGCATCCGGCGCGGGAGCGGTCGTTTATCGACATGCAATGCCAGGCGCTGCGGCATCTGGCGCAGCGTGCTCCCCACCTCAGCCTACCGCGCGTCTTGCCGGATCTTGATGGAGAACTTTTTTCCGCGGTTACCATTGCGGATGGCTCGACGCGCCTCGTCTGGTTGCTTACTTTTGTGAAGGGAACGGTTCTCGCCAAGGTCCGCCCGCACGCGCCGGAACTGCTCGGCGATCTTGGCCGTTTTCTTGGCGAGCTGGATGCCGCGCTGCATTCCTTTTCGCATCCGGCCGCGCACCGGGAGTTGAAGTGGGACTCCACGCGCGCTGCCTGGATCAAGAACTACGTTCAGCACATCGCTGACGCGAAGGGCCGAGCCCTGGTCGAAAAATTCCTCGGGCTTTACAACTCGGTTGTGGTTCCGGCGTTGCCGCAGTCGCGCCGGAGCGTCATCTACGGCGATGCCAATGATTACAACGTTCTCGTCAGCGATCCCTGGCCGCAGCCGCGCACCGTCACCAGCGTGATCGATTTTGGCGACATGCATCATGGGCTGGCCGTTTCTGAACCTGCCATCGCCGCTGCTTACGCCATTCTTGGAAAGAAAAATCCCCTGCAGGGTGCGGCGGCGATCGTCGCCGGCTATCACAAAGCGTTCCCGCTAGAGGAGACGGAACTGGCGGTCCTGTATACGCTGATCGGCATGCGCCTCGCCGTCAGCGTGGTCAATTCCGCTTGCCGCAAGCGCTTGAAGCCGGACGACCCTTATGTCACGGTCAGCGAAGCGTCTGCCTGGGAAGCGCTTCAGCGGCTCGCGGAAATTCACCCGCGGATTGCCCACTACACATTTCGCGCGGCGTGCGGGCTTCCGGCAGTTCCTCAAAGTGAAGGAATCAAGCGCTGGCTGCAGGCGAATTCCGGATCCGCAGCCTCCATCCTTGAGAAGGAAGTGCGGTCAGCGCCGAGCATGGTCTTTGATTTGAGCGTCGGAAGCACATTTCTTGGAGCTGACCCAGGCGCTGCCGAGCCCGGCAAACTCGCACAGAAGATGTTTTCAGAATTAAAACAGGCCGGGGCAGACTTCGGCGTAGGACGTTACGACGAGCCACGAACGCTCTACACGTCCCCGCTCTTCGGCGCAAGTGCTGGTCCGGCAGACGAGCGGCGCACCATTCATCTTGGAATCGACCTGTTCGTAGAGCCGGGGACGCCGGTGCGAGCGCCGCTCGACGGCGTCGTTCACACCGTAGCGAATAACTCTGCTCCGATGGACTATGGGCCCCTCGTCATTCTTCAACACGAAACTGGCGACGGCGAAAAATTCTTCACGCTCTACGGGCATCTCACCAAAGACTCGATCAGCAGCCTGAGTGCCGGCCAGCATGTGGCTCGCGGACAGAAATTTGCGCGCGCCGGCTCCTCCGATGAGAATGGCAGATGGGCGCCGCACGTTCATTTTCAAATCATCCTGGATATATTGGAACTCGGGGCCGATTTTCCGGGCGTCGCCTGTGCGTCGCAGCGTGCCGTTTGGACGAGCCTCTCACCGGATCCAAATCTATTGCTTGGAATTCCACCTGATCGCTTTCCAGCGGAAGAGCCGCGGTTCGCCGAGACACTTGCGGCGCGCCATGCCTTGCTCGGCAAAAGCCTGAGCATCTCTTACCAACATCCGCTGAAAATTGCGCGCGGTTGGATGCAATATCTGTACGACGACACGGGCCGCGCCTATCTCGACATGTACAACAACGTGCCGCTCGTCGGGCACAGTCATCCGGGCGTCGTCAAGGCCGCGCAGGAGCAGCTTGCGCTGCTCAATACGAACACGCGCTATCTGCACGACAACGTCAACCGCTATGCCGAACGCCTGACGCGACTGCTCCCGGAACCGCTGCGCGTTTGCTTCTTCGTAAATTCCGGCAGCGAGGCCAATGAATTGGCGCTTCGGCTTGCCCGTGCCCATACCGGCCGCGAGGACGTTATCGTGCTGGAGCACGCGTACCACGGTCACACGAACACGTTGATTGACATCAGCCCCTATAAGTTTGACGGACCCGGCGGGCTGGGGAAGAAGCCGTGGGTGCACGTCGCGCCGCTCGCCGACGACTATCGCGGCTTGTACCGCCGCCATGACAACGAAGCAGGAGCAAAATACGCGCGGCATGTTCAGGAAATTCTTACGTGCATAAAGGCCGAAGGACGCGGCGTCGCCGCATATATTGCGGAAACATTGCCCAGCGTCGGCGGGCAAATCGTGTTTCCTCCCGGTTATCTTGCGGCGGTTTACAGTCGCGTACGCGCCGCGGGCGGCGTCTGCATCGCAGACGAGGTCCAAGTGGGATTTGGGCGCCTGGGCACGCACTTCTGGGGATTCGAAACGCAGGATGTGGTTCCCGACATCGTGGTTCTTGGCAAGCCTATCGGCAATGCGTTTCCGCTCGCGGCGGTGATCACGGCGCGTGAGATCGCCGACTCCTTCAACAATGGGATGGAATTTTTCAGCACCTTCGGGGGCAATCCCGTCGCCTGTGCGGCGGGTCTCGCGGTTCTGGATGTTCTAGAAAAGGAGGCGTTGCAGAAGAACGCACTGCGCGTTGGAACTCATCTCATGACCGATCTGAAAAAGTTGCAGGAGCGTCACGATGTGATTGGTGACCTGCGCGGCTCAGGACTTTTCCTGGGAATCGATTTTGTGCTCGATCGCGAAACGCGGGAGCCAGCGCCGCTCCAGGCTTCTTATGTCGTCAATCGGCTGCGCGATTGCGGCATCCTCACCGGCACGGACGGTCCGCACCACAACGTCATCAAGCTGCGCCCGCCGCTGGTCTTTTCGGAATCGGACGCGGATTTTTTCAGCAAAACCCTGAAGGATGTTCTCGGGGAAGATGCCGCGCAGCCAAAGCGCTGAGTCTGGCTTTCTACGCATGGCGATCGAATCTTGATATGATTATTACTTAATACTTGACAGGTGGATTATTCTACGCGTAGGCTCGCCCGCGATGGAGCTAGACGCTTCTCTCTCCTGGCTCGCGCTGGCGCTCACGCCCGGCCTGGGTTCCCGTTTGTCCGCCCGCGTCTTGCGCAAGTTTGGTTCGCCTGATGGCGTCTTTCGTGCGTCGCTGGCGGATTTGGAATCCTGCAATCTTCCCGCGCAAGCCGCGCAGGCCATGGTGAAGAAGGAATCCTTCAAGCGCGCGGAAAAAGAATTGGATGGCGTTCGAAAGGTTACCAACTGCAGGCTTTTGAACTGGACGGAGCCGGAATATCCGCAAACGCTCCTGCAAATCTACGACCCGCCAGTTCTTCTCTACGTCCGTGGCGACGTGCAAGCTCTCAATTTGCCGAGCCTCAGCATCGTCGGCACGCGCCGCCCGACGCTCTATGGCACGCAGATGGCGCAGCGCCTTGGCCGGGAGCTTGCGGCACGTGGACTTGTGATCGTCAGCGGCCTGGCGCGCGGTATCGACGCCATCGGGCATCAAGGGGCTTTGGATGCGAATGGGCGCGCCATCGGAGTTCTCGGCACGGGCATTGATGTATGCTACCCGAAGGAAAATAAGAAGCTGTATGAGAAAGTGCTCGAACGCGGAGCCATCATCACTGAATTCCCTTTGCGGACTCATCCCGCACCGGAGAATTTTCCCGTACGTAATCGCATCGTCGCAGGGATGCCGCTCGGAGTTGTCGTGATTGAAGGCGCACAGTACAGTGGTTCGCTGATTACCGCGCGTCTTGCAATGGAATTTGGACGGGAAGTCTTCGGAGTGCCCGGCAACGTCACGCAACCCGTGAGTTTTGCCCCCAATCAGCTGATAAAACAAGGAGCCAAGCTGGTCACCAACGCCGATGACGTGATCGAAGAACTGCCAACACCCGTCCGCGCGGCACTCGTCCAAGCCGAGCAACCCGAAGCCGAACAGCGAAATTTGCTGGCCGCTGCCTCGCTCAATGGCTCGGAGAAAAAGCTGTACGAACTGCTGAACGCAGACGAACCAAAGCCTATTGACGACATCGTGGAACGCTCCGGCTTGAACTCTTCCGAGGTTCTGGCTACGCTCTTTAACCTGGAGATGAAAGGCATCATCCGGCAATTGCCTGGCAAACAGTTCAGCAAAGTCTTGTTGTAGAAGCAGATAGGGGTTGCATCGCAGACGAGCAGCCCGGCATCCAATCACGGAAACGCATCCGCAAGGGGCATAGGCGCATCAATAGGTAGACACGGGCGCGGCCGGAGTCGTACATCCAAGGTAGCGAGAAGGACACACGCCTGCGCGGTCGGCCCTTCCGGCGGAACAGTACGGAGTTACAAAAGCAAGATGGCACGTTCGCTCGTCATTGTCGAATCGCCTGCGAAGGCGAAAACGATCAACAAGTATTTGGGACGCAACTTCACCGTCAAAGCGTCCATCGGCCACGTCATGGACCTGCCGAAAAAGACGATTGGCATTCGCCTGCCCGGCGAGGATCCCTCGGGCCGCAAGAAGAGAAAGAAGAAAAAGGGCGCGAAGAAAGGCGCTCAGGCGGAAGAGAAGAACACCAAGAAGCCGATTATGCTCGATGATGACAAGATCTTCGAGCCCACGCTGCAAATCATCGCCGGCAAAGGCAAGGTCATTAGCGATCTTCGCAAAGCCGCGCACTCGGCCGAGGCAGTCTACCTGGCGGGCGATCCCGATCGCGAGGGTGAGGCCATTTCGGCGCACCTAGCCATGGTTCTCTCCAAGCCTTCCAAGTACCCAGAGCAAGAACCCAGCGTTTCCAGATTCAAGAAGAAGGGCGCAAAGCCCGAAGAACCTATCAAAGCCGAAGCCGAGGACGCTTCCAAGAAAGAAGTAGTGGCCATTGATCCAAAGAAAATCTTTCGCGTAACCTTCAATGAAATTACGCCTAAGGCCATTCGTGCGGCCTTCGACAAGCCCACACAGGTTGACTCGAACTTAGTGGATGCGCAGCAAGCCCGCCGGGTGCTCGATCGCATTGTGGGCTACAAGATTTCGCCGATTTTGTGGGATAAGGTGCGACGTGGCCTTTCCGCAGGTCGCGTGCAGACGGTGGCACTGCGGCTGATTGTCGAACGTGAACTGGCAATCCGGGCTTTTGTGCCACAGGAATACTGGACCATTCACGCGATGCTGGACGCCGGGCAGCCGCCGCTCTTCGAAGCCAAACTCCTCAAGCACATCGGCGAAGACATCGAAGTAAAGAATCAGGAAGCCGCGGACAAAATTGTTGCGGCCGTCAGCAAAGCCAAGTGGCAGGTCGCCAGCGTCGCGCAGAAAGAAAAGAAGCGCAATCCGCCGCCACCGTTCACAACTTCCAAATTACAGCAGGCTGCCTACAACCGCTTGCGCTACACGGCGAAGCGCACGATGTCGCTCGCTCAAAAGCTCTATGAAGGCGTCGAGCTTGGCGACGAAGGCTCGGTCGCGCTGATCACCTACATGCGCACGGATTCCGTGCACGTCTCCAACGACGCGCTGGCGCAGGTCCGTGAGTTGATTCCCGAACGCTTTGGTGCGAACTACCTCCCGGAAAAGCCCAATTTTTACAAATCGAAAAAGGACGCGCAGGAAGCTCATGAGGCGGTGCGCCCGACCGATGTCATGCGTGCGCCGGAAGACGTACGCAAATATCTCGACGAGGACCTCTTCAAGCTCTACCAATTGATCTGGCAGCGATTTGTCGCATCGCAAATGCTTTCGGCGATATTCGATCAGACCACCATCGACATCAACGCCGGGGACTACACGTTCCGTGCCACCGGATCGGTCCAGAAGTTCGACGGCTACCTCCGCGTCTATCAATTGCCTGCGTCGATTGCCGACCGCGATGACGACGAGAAGGACGACGAGGGGGAAGGCCGCGCGCTTCCCCAGGTTGTGGAAGGGCAGAGTTTGCGATTGGACAAGATTCGTCCGGACCAGCACTTCACCGAGCCTCCGCCGCGGTTCAACGATGCCACTCTGGTTAAAGAGCTCGAAGAAGACGGCATCGGCCGGCCCTCGACGTATGCCTCGATCATTTCCACGATCGTCGAGCGTGAATACGTGACCAAGAATCAAGGACGGTTTTCGCCCACTATGCTTGGCGAACGCGTAAGCACCCTGCTGGTGAAAAGCTTCGAAGACATCTTCGATGTGACATTCACCGCGCGGCTCGAAGAAGAGCTCGACGAGATCGAGGAAGGCAAACTGCCCTGGCGAGAAGCCGTCAAAGAGTTCTGGGAAAAATTCGTCGTGGACCTCGACAAGGCCGGCGACGAGATGCTTTCCTACAAAGCGGGCATCCCCAGCGGGAAGAAGTGCGAAAAATGCGGCCAGGGCGAACTTCTGGAACGCATCAGCCGCCATGGCTTCTTCCTCGGCTGCTCGCGCTATCCCGACTGCGATTTCATTCAAGATCTCTCCCCCGACCTTCCCGAAGAAACCAGCGGCGAACCCAAAACCGAGTATTGCGACAATTGCGGCAAGGAAATGGCCATCAAGCGCGGCCGCTTCGGCACGTTCCTCGCTTGCACGGGTTACCCGGATTGCAAGACCACCCGCCGTTTGGTGCAGGGCACGCGCATCGCGCACGAGCCCGACGAGCCGCTGGACGAAAAGTGCACGCTCTGCGGCAACGGTCTCGTGAAAAAACACGGCCGTTTCGGCGAGTTCATCGGCTGCTCCGGCTATCCGAAGTGCAAGTACACGCGGCCAATCACGATGGGCATCAAATGCCCGAAGTGCAATGAAGGCGAGTTCGTCCGCCGCGGCAGCGCCGGCAAGGGCGGCCGCGGACGGCCGCGCAGTTTCTACGGCTGCTCGCGCTACCCGGATTGCGATTTCACTACCCCGTATATGCCCATCGCGGACCCCTGCCCGAAGTGCGGCGCGCCGTTCATCGTCGAGAAGCGCACCAAGATCGGCACTGTACACGCCTGTCTCAAGGAAGGCTGCGACTGGGAAAAGCTGGTTCCTGAAGCACCGACGCAAGCGCCCTCCGAGGAAGTTCCCGTGCCCGTGGCGGCCAAGTCCTGACCCACCTATATTTATAGACAACACTCGCGTTGATTCTGGGTTCAGCCTGTTCGGGGTGCCTATACTGTACCTGCATGTTTGCCACGGGAGATCCAGCATCGAATGAAAGCAGCGATTGCCAAGTATTTGGAATATCTGCTGTCGGTAAGAAATTCCTCGCCACATACCATTTCGAACTACGGAACGGACCTCGACCAGTTTCTTGCGTATCTTTCTCCGCCGGGGACCCAACCGCCCGCGCTCCATGCGGTCTCCCATTCCATGATCCGTGAATTCGTCGGTCACTTGCACAACCACGGTCTCGAGAAGAGTTCCATCGCGCGGAAGCTCGCGGCGTTGCGCTCGTTTTTCAAATACTGCGTCCGCGAAGGCCATCTGAAGGAAAACCCCGCGCGGCTCGTCCCCACGCCGAAATTGCCGAAGCGGATTCCGTCCGTACTCTCCGCGGAAGAAATGAATGGCTTTTTGAATCAACTCGTGGGAACGGGCCCCGCCGATCCAGGCATTCGCCCGGCTTCAAGAAAGCGCGTGCAGCTTCCTGCGCCGGCGGGCGCGACGGCTCCCAAGCGCGGTAAACCTGGGCAACCTGGCATCCCGGAAGAAGGTCTGCTGCTTCGCCGCGATCGCGCTGTACTCGAGCTTCTCTATGCCGCGGGACTCCGCGTGAGCGAACTCACCGGCCTGAATCTCGCCGACATGGAACAAAAAGAACGCGTCCTGCGCGTCCGTGGCAAGGGCAACAAAGAACGCATCGTTCCATACGGAGCGAAAGCGCAAGATGCGCTGGAAAACTACTTGCCGCTTCGCGATGAGCTCCTTCTGCACACGGCTGGAACGCGCGCCAGCTGCCGCTCCGCCGCCCCGCACACGGATGCGGTGTTTCTTAACTACTCCGGCCGTCGGCTCACGCAGCGTTCCGTCGGCCGCATCGTCAAGAAATACGTCCGCCTGGTCAACGTGAATTGGGACCTTCACCCGCACTCGATGCGCCACGCGTTTGCCACGCATCTCCTCGCTGACGGCGCTGACCTTCGCGCCATTCAGGAACTCCTCGGCCACCAATCGCTCTCTACAACACAAAAGTACACGCACGCTTCGATCCGCCAGCTTATGGACATCTACGATAAAGCGCACCCGCACGCCTGACCCGCGCATCTATTCGTGTTTGCCAGGCTGAGAGGCTGGGATACTTTGGGGAGCCTTCAAGAAACGGGAATGGCACTGCGCATTGTGATTACCGCTGCCGCTGTTTTTCTTGCCGGCGCGGTTCTGTCTTCCCCCGCAGGGGCGCAGGAGAATTACGAAATCCAAGTGTATCCGTACGAAACCGTCGAGCGCGGCCACACCATGGTGGAGCTCCACAGCAACTTCACGTTTCAGGGCTCCAAATCCACCACGGACGGAACGCTTCCCACCAACCATCAGTGGCACGAAACCATCGAGATCACTCACGGCTTCAACGACTGGTTCGAAACCGGCTTCTACATTTTCACTTCCTTGCAGAAGGGCCAGGGTTGGGACTTCGTCGGCAGCCACATCCGTCCGCGCGTGCGCGTGCCTCCTAAATGGCATTGGCCGGTCGGCGTCAGCCTGTCCAACGAAATCGGATGGCAGGGCCGCCGCTACTCCGCGGACACCTGGACCTGGGAAATGCGCCCCATCATTGATAAGCACCTCGGCCGCTGGTATCTCTCCTTCAATCCGACTCTGGACCGGTCGTTCCACGGTCCAGGTGTCAAACAGGGCGTCGTCTTCTCTCCAAACTTCAAATTCAGCTACGATTTCACCAAGAAAATCGCGGGTGGCATCGAATACTACGGCTCCCTCGGGCCGGTTACGGGCTTCGATCCCATCAGCCAGCAGCAGCACCAGATATTCCCTACAATCGATCTGAATCTTTCGCCGAAATGGGAAGTCAATTTCGGCCTGGGAGTTGGTCTCACAGGTTCGACCGATCATTTAATCGCCAAAATGATCCTCGGCTACCGCTTCAATTTCTGAAGCTCCGCACCGTGTCGGGTCGCCGAATCAGTGGGCACTTCGCAGAAATTCCCGCGCGGCCGTATTGCATTCCTGGAATGCATGCGCTTCGCTGTGCGGACTATGCTTGCCGTCGTACACGAATCGCATCTCAGCTTGAGGAAGCTCGTTTCGTACGCGCTCCATCTCACCGGGTTCCGTGCGAGGATCGAGACGCCCGTGAAGAAACAGCGTTGGCACGCGAAGCTCACTTAGTCGTCCGTCGTAAAGATCTTCGTCCGGGAGTTGAACCATGTCGGCGATTCGCATCCAAGCACCGCAGTTGCGGCGCGGCACGTTTTGCCAGTGGTCATCTCCATGGTCTTGCCGGAGCAGCTCGCGCGTTTCTTCCCCGAGGTTTTCCGGATGCAACATAAACCGTTCAAAGAAACTTCTTGAGTTTGGTTTGTTCCGGTAAAAGTGGAATGCTTCCAGGATTAACCGCTCGCACCGTTCCGGCGCGCGCAACCCGAGCATCGCGCCGATTACACCGCCGTCACTGTGGCCCCACAAAATGGCGCTCTCGATTCCGAGCGCATCCAGAAAGGCCATCGTCTCTTGCGCAGCCCGCCGGTGAAAATCCGTCGGCATCTCGCCGGACACGCGCGTCGAGCTCCCGTACCCGGATCGGTCCGGGATCAGAATGCGAAACTGGCTCTTAAACGCTTCGATCTGCCGTTCGAATGGATACGCTCCATATCCCCAGCCGCCATGAAGAAAAGTGAGCGGCCGGCCGTGCCCGAATTCCCGGTAGTGAATTCGTATCGGGCGGATTTCAGGCGCGTGCGGCGACTCTGCCAGCTCCACAAATGGCATCAGCTCTCCTTGTCTCGCGCGTACAGTACGCGAGACGCGCCTTCGGGACAAGTTCACCCTAGAATGTGACGCCTTCCCGTTACGACGCGTCTAACGGAGCGCAACAAACAATCCTTCTTTGGCGGAGCGTCTATGACTTATCATCTCGCCCAAATCAACATCGCCCGTCTTGTTGCTCCGCTCGACGATCCCAGGATCGCTGAGTTTGTGGCGCTGCTGGAGCCTATCAACGCGCTCGCTGACGAGGCTTCGGGTTTCGTCTGGCGGCTTAAGTCCGAAACCGGCAACGCCACGGACATTGCTTACAACGACGATCCCTTCGTCATCGTCAACATGTCGGTCTGGGAGTCCCTCGAGGCGCTGCGCACTTACGCCTACAAGTCCGATCACGCAAAAGTGTTTCGCGACCGCGCCAAATGGTTTGAAAAGCTGGAGAAGCCCAGTTACTGCCTCTGGTGGATTCCACTCGGCCACATCCCAAGCGTTGCCGAGGGTCGTGAGCGCCTGGAGCACTATCAGAAGAACGGCGCGACACCGTATTCCTTCTGGTTCTCGCAGCACTTCCCGCAGCCCGAGGACGAAGGTGTTCGGGTCTAGATCAATTTTCTCGAAACAGTTTCCACAAGAGAAAGCGGCCGGCAGAGAAGTCTGCCGGCCGTTCCCTTATTTGTTCAAGATTTTAGAAAAATCATCGATGTCTGCCGCCACGGAAACCGCCGCGATCAAACCCGCCTCTCCCGCCGTAACCGTAGCCCCTGCTTACAAAGCCACGCCCATAATAGCCGGGCCGGCCGTAGTAAGGCCGTCCATAGTAATAGGGCCGCCCATAGAAGCCGGGACGTCCATAGTAGCCGTGATACCACGGGCCGGCGCCGATGAAGACTCCGCCGACGAACCAGTCAGGACCGTAGTAGCCATAGGGTGCGCAAGCATACGGGTAATACCCGTAGTAGCCATAAGCACATACAGGGGCGTAATCGTAACTGCCGCCAACTCGAACGGCAACCCTAACTTGCGCCTGCGACGCAGCCGCCAGCGAAAGCATGCAAATCGCCAGCAAAACGAAATATTTGAGATAACGCATTTTCCTTGTCCTCGCGAGGTCCCCGGTTAAGTCCAAGTTCTCCAAGGATCTGCGCGCTTGTCTGTGCCTCAGAACTTGCCAGAGCACTGCTTAATGTAACTCGAAATCGCAAAAAAAGTTGCGGTGGCTCGCCTCTTGACGATGGCGGATTTCCCCTCTTCCTCTGCCATTCATTTTTGTTCCATTTTCGTTCGTTGACGGCCCAGCCAGCAAACCGTATAATTAACGTTTGTCTCTAGCTCTTGGAGGACCGATGTACGCTGTTATCAAGACCGGGGGGAAGCAGTATCGCGTCGCGCCCGGCGACACCATCCGCATCGAGCGGGTTGATGGCAAAGTAGGGGAGAAGGTCAGTTTCGGTTCCGTCCTGGCTGTCCACACGGACGACAAAAAGGTTTTGCTGGGTGCTGACGCCGGAAAGGCCAGTGTCAGCGGTAAGATCGTCTCTCAGGGCCGCGCCAAGAAACTGACCGTGCTCAAGTTCAAGAAGGGCGGTCAGTACAAGATTTCTCGCGGTCATCGGCAGAACTACACGGCCGTCCAGGTCGGAGACATCAAGCTCTAATTTCCTGTAGCGTCGTATATTAGCGCGGCAGCTATTTCGAAAAGGATTGCGTCATGGCACATAAGAAGGGCGGCGGCTCCTCAACAAACGGCCGCGATTCACATGGGCAGAGGCTGGGCGTAAAGCGCTTCGGCGGCCAGCTCGTCAACGCAGGCACGATTCTCGTGCGGCAGCGCGGGACGAAGCACCAGGCCGGCGAAAATGTGGGCCAGGGCAAGGACGACACGCTTTTCGCGCTCATCACCGGCTATGTAAAATTTCTCGACCGGGGCCGTCACGGCCGCTTCATCAGCGTTGAGCCTGCCGAGCAAGCCAAGTCCGCGGCGAACTAACTGCATTGTGGAGGGGCGGCTTCCGAGACCGTCTGCTTTTCCCCGCGGTCCGGCCCGCTGGACCGCGTTTTTCTTTTCAGCGCGTCTATTGATTCGAAACGCAGCTCATCGGCCCGCCCGGAAAGAATTTCTTGTAAGCACTGCGGCCATGCGCCGGAAGTATGGCAAGCCCCGGAACTTTTTCATGCAATTCATTGAGCCGGCCGACAATCTGATTAGCCATTTCCCTGGCGTTGTCGCTGTCCAGCAAGATCATGGACTTGCCGACGCGCTCTTCGAATCCGCGCTCGTCGTCAACGGCATCGCCGACGTAAAACATCCGTCGCTCCGGCGATAAGTTTACAAAGATGCCCACGCTCCCGGGCGTATGTCCGCGCAAGGGCACCACGACCACCGAACCGTCTTTATAGAGGTCCGCGCTCTCGTCGAACGATTCATAGGGTACGGGATCGAATTTCAGAGTCGGCGCGGCAAAGGCGGGAAACCTTTTTACGTGTGCCGCAATCACGTAGCCTCGGGACTGGACACTGGGATCGTTTGCGAATTGCAACTCCTCGCGCGTGAGCAGCACTGGCAGAGGCGGCAGATCCATCAATCCGCCGGAATGATCCAGGTGGACGTGCGACAGAATCGCCCAGCGTAGCTTGGCAGGATCTTCACCAATTTGGCGCAGAAGCTGAGGCAGAGGGCTCTCCGGCTTCAATTCGCCTGCCAGCGATTTGAGCTGGAGCCAGGTTCCGAAGGGGAAGCCGCGAATCTCGTCGTCGAAGTGGCTTGAGTTTCCCGTGTCAATCAGCAGGTCTCCCGCGGGATGTCTTACCAGGACGCTCCCAGCGGTCGAGCCAAAGGAAAAGCGGCTGAACGTTTTTCCTGTCTCGACCCAGCAGGCGGCGATGCCGGGAATCGTGGAAATCGCGGGCACAACGCGGGCGTGCGGAGACGCTGCCGGAAGCGGCGTTCGCCGGAAGTAGAGCACGTACAAGGCGGCGGCTACCACGCATATCAGAGTCAAGAGAATCAAGGCAAGGCGCTTGAGCAGGCGGGGCCTCCGTTCCGGCAATCGGTATCTCTGCAGTTCGCTTATGTTATCTTTTTCAGGAGTCTTATTCCCGTGTTTGTTGATGAAGGCAAAATCTTCGTGAAGGCCGGCAACGGCGGCAACGGCTGCGTGGCCTTCCGCCGCGAAAAATACGTTCCGCGCGGCGGCCCCTCCGGCGGCGACGGCGGCAATGGCGGCAGCATCTACCTCGAAGCGAATCTCAACGACAATACCCTGCTTCGCTATCGCTACAACCGCGAATTCAAAGCCGATCGCGGCCGCCATGGCGAAGGCTCCAACTGCACGGGCTATTCCGGCGAGGACATGATTCTAAAGGTCCCCGTAGGCACGCTGGCCTTTGACGATCAGACCGGGGAAACCATCGCCGATCTCGCAACGCCCGGGCAGCGCGTCCTGATCGTTCATGGCGGGCGCGGGGGACGCGGCAACCAGCATTTCGCCAAGCCCTGGCATCAAGCCCCGCGCGAGCACGAGGATGGGTTTCCTGGGGAAGAGCGTCATCTTCGCCTTGAACTGAAACTTCTCGCGGACGTCGGCCTGGTCGGTTTTCCCAACGCCGGAAAATCCACTTTGATTTCTGTAATCTCGGCCGCGCGCCCGAAAATCGCCAATTATCCTTTCACCACGCTCGAGCCGAATCTCGGCGTCGTCAATGCCGACGGTTTGTCCCGAGCGCCTTCAGCGAGGGGCGGCACCGGCGGGCACGGCACCGAGCTTGGCCGCACCTTTGTCGTCGCCGATCTCCCCGGCCTCATCGAAGGTGCGCACGAAGGCGCCGGCCTCGGCATTCGCTTCCTCCGCCACGTTGAGCGCACGCGGCTTCTTGTTCATCTGATTGATACCAGCGATTCGAACGAAGAGGACCCGGTCCACTCCTTCGAAGTCATCAACGGAGAGCTTGCCGCCTTCAGCGAATCTCTCATCAAAAAGCCCATGATCGTGGTTGCCACCAAGCTGGATGCCACCACGGATCGCGCACGCCTCGAAGCGCTGCGCGAGTTCTGCAAGAAGCGTGGCCTTGAATTTCATTCCATCTCCGCCGCCACCGGCGATGGCGTGAAGGATCTCGTCCGTTCGATGGCCGGCGCTTTGGACAGGATTCCTCGCGCGGCGCACGATTCCTCCCTCGACCTGCCTTTGACTGCCGCCGAAAATAACGAACACGCACCTGGGCAAGATTCCTTGCCCACGCCCGTTAAAGATTCATGACAAAATTAGTTCTGTTACCTCTGATCCCGGCCACACACTCTTGGGAGGCGCATTGACCGTAGCGCAGGCGCACCGCACCGCCGCCAAACACCATCCTCGCCGTATCGCGCTCTTTGGCGGTTCCTTTGATCCCATTCACAACGGTCACTTATCCGTCGCCCGCGCTGCCGACCGCCGCTTTAATTTCGACGAGATTCATTTCATCGCCGCCAGCCGGCCGCCGCACAAACTCAAGCAGCACCTCGCGCCCTTCCCGCACCGATTTGCCATGGTTTCGCTCGCTTGCACCGAGCACCCCCATTTCGTTCCGTCGCTTGCCGAAGCCGGCGAAGACTTCAGCGGCACCCAGCTTCACTATTCCGTGGACACCGTGCGGTACTTCCGTCACGTCTATCATGGCCACGGCGACCGCATTTTCTTCCTGATTGGCGCCGACGCGTTTCTGGACATTCCGATGTGGAAGGAATACGAAACGCTCCTCGGTCTCTGCGATTTCATCATTGCTAACCGCCCGGGAATCCGCAGCGAAGCCCTGCGCCTGGTCATTCCTCCCGGCCTCATCGCGCGGCCCGATGCCAAGAAAGAATCCGAAAACGGGAACCCTTCGCAGGTCGTTGCGCACCTGCTGCGCACTACCGTCTATCTTCTCGAAAATGTTTCGAATGAAATCTCCGCGACCGACATTCGCCGCCGCGCGCATCGAGGCCAGGCCATTCATGGACTTGTTTCCGCGCGCGTCGAGGAATACATTCTTAAACAGGGCTTATATCGGTGAAACTCGAATCTTTGCCAAAGGGTGTCCGCCTCGCCGTCGAGGCCGCCAAAGAAAAAAAGGCCGCTGGGATTACCGTACTCGACTTGAGCGGCGCTTCCGCCTTCACGGAATTCTTCGTCATTTGCACCGGCTTCAGCACCCCGCAGGTGCAGGCCATCTGCACGGAAGTCGAAGAGCAACTCTACAAGAATCTCGGCCGTTCGCCCGAACACCGCGAGGGCAGGCGCTCCGCTGAATGGGCCTTGCTCGACTTCGGCGGCTTCGTCGTGCACGTTTTTGGCGAGCAGGCCCGCCGCTATTATGATCTTGAGCGGCTTTGGCGTTCGGCGCCCAAGCTGGAAATCCCCGACGATGCCGAAACTCGATCCTCCGATCGAACCATTTCGGATTCAACTTTCAGCAAGGAGCCGCTCGACGATGAGGCGGTTTGCGGCCGGACGCTCGGCGGCCGTTCGCAACGATGACCGCGGAACGATTACCGTGGATCGCCCAGGACCCCGCAGCACTCCGCCTCTTTGAACTTGCCGAGAAAGTCGCCGTTGCCCCGACAACTCTATTGATCACCGGCGAAAGCGGCACGGGCAAAGACCACCTCGCGCGCCTCGTGCACGAACTCGGTCCCCGCCGCGATGCACCCTTTTTGAAGATTGATTGCGCCAGTCTTCCGCCAAATCTCGTGGAGAGCGAACTCTTCGGCCACGAGCGCGGCGCTTTCACCGGCGCCATCGAACGCAAACTCGGCCGTTTCGAACTCGGCGGCAGCGGCACGATTGTTCTCGACGAGGTCGCCGCTCTTTCGACCGGGGCGCAGGGCAAGCTTCTGCGCGTCTTGCAGGAGCGCACCTTCGAGCGCCTCGGCGGAACCGAGACTCTGCGCATCGAAGCGCGGCTCATCGCCCTCACGAATGTGGATCTCCCCGCGGCCGTCAAGGCCGGCAGTTTTCGTGAGGATCTTTTCTTCCGATTGAACATCCTGATGCTCACGGTTCCGCCGCTCCGCGAGCGCCGCGCCGATATTTTGCTTCTCGCCGAACACCTCCTCGTGACCCTCCGCGCAATCCATGGCCGCGCCCACGCGCATTTGAGCGACGCTTCTCGCCGCATGCTGGGTGCGTACTCCTGGCCCGGCAACATCCGCGAGCTTCGCAACGCCCTCGAGCGAGCGATGGTCTTTTCGCATCGCACCCACTCCGGGCCCGCGACCGGCAAGGATGTCCTCGAGCCCGGTAATTTTCCGGAGAGCGTTCACGCCGCCGCTCCCGGCGCAGTCGGCACTATTTCTGGCTTGCGCTCCCTCGAAGAAGTCGAGCGCGAAGTCATCACCGCCACACTCGAAGCCACGCACTACCAGATCAGCCGCTCCGCCGAAGCTCTCGGCATCAGCCGCAAGACGCTGCTAGAGAAACGGAAGAAATACGGCCTCAAGTGAAACTCCGGCTAATCATGCTGGGCAAGACCCGCCGCGCCGAACTGCGCGCCATCCTCGATGACTATGTAAAGCGCATCGGCCGCTCTTGTCCTTTGGAAATCACCGAAGTCCGCGACAGCGCTGCCGCTCTGAAGAAACTCGACGCGGACCGCGCCGCCACCGTAGTCCTTCTTGACGCTGCCGGAAAAAATCTTGATTCGAACGCCCTCGCCAAATGGCTCGGGGAACTCCGCGACCGCGGCACCCGCGATCTGATCTTCCTTTGCGGCGACGCCGACGGCTTTCCTGAAGCTCTCCGCCAGCGCGCCCACCAAAAGTTATCTCTCAGCCCCATGACTTTCTCCCACGAACTTGCTCGCGCCATGCTTGCCGAACAGCTCTACCGCGCTTTTGCCATCCTCTCCGGCAGCCCCTACCCGAAATAGCGCACGTAGTGTAAAACCATAAAGACCATGTCCATCCGCATCTCTCCCGACGCCAATCGGCCCTCTGCTACCATCGAGATTCCTCTCGAAAACCCTCTTCCCGATTACGACCTCCACCAACTCGAGCACCCCACACCCCGCGACGTGGACGCCGTCCTAGTCTCCCAAGGTTTCCGCGACCTGGTCGATGACGCCCGCGGCGTGCTCATGGATCTGCTCGCTCATCCGCCCTTCCAGGCGGCCTCTCCTGAAAACGCCAACCTCGATTTCACGCATTCGGCGCCGCTCCCTCTCGAACTCGCCCAACTTACCGGCGCCATCTGCCCCGGCGACGACGAGAGCTACCGCCCGGGCTTGTGGATCGTTCTCCAGGATCCGCATGCCAAGCCCGGTACGCCCCTCCCACCAGTGGCACAAGAGCGCATCACCGCCATCGTCCACGAATTGGCCAGACGCCTCCAACTCGCGTAGCAAAATCCCTCGAGCAGTTTTAGGATCTCCCTCTCCAACTTGACGTTTGGCACCCGAATCCGCAGACTCTATTCTTTTCGGCGCGCCCCGAAGGAGCGCCCAGAGACGAAACATGCCGGAAGAAAAAGGACTCCTGATCGTTTACACCGGCCCGGGCAAGGGCAAGACCACCTGCGCCCTAGGAACGGCGTTTCGCGCCGTCGGCCAGGGTCTCAAAGTCCTCATGGTCCAATTCATAAAAGGTTCCTGGCACTACGGCGAACTAGATGCCGCCAAGATACTCGGCGACGACAAGTTTGAAATTCGCCCCATGGGCCGCGGTTTCGTGAAAATCGGCGGCGCCGAAACCGATCCTGCAGACATCAAGCTCGCCCAGGAATGCTGGCAGACCGGTCGCGACGCCATTTACGGCGGCAAATACGACCTCGTCGTCCTCGATGAGATCAATTACGTCATCAGCTACAAAATGCTCGACCCTGACCAAATCGTCGAAGCCCTGAAAGACCGCCCCGAGCGTGTCCACGTCATCTGCACCGGCCGAAACGCCCATCCCAAGCTCGTCGAGCTCGCCGACCTGGTCACCGAAATGCGCGAGGTGAAACACCCCTACACCAAGGGTATACTGGCCCAACGGGGGATCGACTATTAGCCCTGTGGAAAGCAGCAGCCCTCTCTCGCTGATATCCTGAGGCGAACTTGGCTGCCGACTCGCGGGCGCCTGACTTTCGACTTTGAACTTTTGACTTTCAACTTTCTTCCATGACCTGGTTCAAGCGCGACAAAAAATCGATCGAGCAAGCCACCCCGCCCGAAGAGCGCCGCGTGCGCACCGAGGGCCTGTGGGTCAAGTGCGAGTCCTGCAATGCCATCGTCTTTCGCAAGGATCTCGAGGCGAATCTCTACGTCTGCCCCAAGTGTCAGTTTCATTTCAAAATGAACGCCAAGCAGCGCCTCGAAATGCTCCTCGACGGCCGCTGGACGGAACACGACGCCGGCATGACCTCCACCGACCCGCTCAAATTCGTGGACACCAAGCCCTACGCCACGCGCCTCCGAGAAGCCAAGAAGAAGCTCGGCATGAACGACGCCATCATCACCGCCGAAGGCCAGCTCAGCGGCCGCCCCATCGTCCTCTGCGCCATGGAGTTCGGGTTCATTGGTGGCTCGATGGGCGCGGTCGTCGGTGAAAAAGTCACTCGCGGCATCGAACTCGCCATCGAGACGCGCCAACCCTTCATTGCCGTTTCCTGTTCCGGCGGCGCGCGCATGATGGAAGGCACCATCAGCCTCATGCAGCTTGCCAAGGTCTCCGCCGCGCTCGCCAAGCTCGACGAGGAAAAGCTCCCCTACATCTCGTTGCTCACCGATCCCACCACCGGCGGCGTCACTGCCAGCTTCGCCATGCTCGGCGATCTCAACATCGCTGAACCCGGTGCGCTCATCGGCTTCGCCGGCCCCCGCGTCATCGAGCAAACCATTCGCCAAAAACTCCCTGAAGGATTCCAACGCTCCGAGTTCCTGCTCGAGCATGGCTTTCTCGATGCTGTCGTCCATCGAAAGGAATTGAAATCCTTCATCAGCAATTCTCTCGATCTGCTTTTGACTTGAAATGAATTACGACGCAGCGGTCCGCTACCTTCTCACCCTCGGCCGCGAACTCGCCGCGCCCACGCAGGCGGCCGCTGCCAAATTCGATCTCGAAAATATCAGTGTCCTCGCCGACCGCCTCGGCCGCCCGCAACGCGCCTATCCCAGCGCGCACATCGCCGGCACCAATGGCAAAGGTTCGACGGCGGCCTTTCTCGAATCCATTCTTCGCTGCGCCGGCTTTCGAACCGGCCTCAACACCTCCCCCCACCTCGAAAGAATTAACGAGCGCATTCGCATCCATGGCCAGGAGATCAGCGACGATTCTTTCGCGGAAACATTCACTCGCATTCACGATTTGATCGAAGAACTACTCGCCGATGGAAAACTCCGCGCGCATCCCACCTATTTCGAATGCATCACCGCCATGGCGTTCGAATCTTTCGCCCGCGAGCGCGTCGAATTTGGCGTCTTCGAAGTCGGCCTCGGTGGCCGACTCGATGCCACCAACATTCTTCACCCGGTCATTTCCATCATCACCCGCATCGATTTCGACCACGAAAGTTTTCTCGGCCATTCGCTGCGCGAAATCGCCGCGGAAAAGGCAGGTATTTTGAAGCCTGAAATTCCCGTCGTCCTCGGCGAGCAGCATCCGGAAGCACGCGAAGTTATCCTCGCTCGCGCAAGCCAACTCCATTGTGCTGTTATTGAGCCAGCGCGTACTCTTCAAATAGAAACTGAACCCCTACGGGACGGCTTTGTTCGCGCTCGCGTGACCGAAACGGCCTCCGGAGCTGTATTCGATCTCTCCCCGAGTCTCCCCGGCCGTTTCCAATTGCAGAACGCTCTCAACGCCCTCGCCGCCGCCCGCTTTCTCCAAAGCCGCGGCTTCCGAATCTCCGGCGATGCCATCACCCAGGGCATCGCCCAAACCGTCTGGCCCGGACGTCTCGAAAAACTTCAATCCCATCCGGAAATATATCTCGACGGCGCACACAATCCTTCAGCCGCGCGCGAACTCGCCGGCTTCGTAAAGCAGAATTTCGCCGGCCGCAGAGTCTGGCTCATCTACGCCGCTCTCCGCGACAAAGCTGTCGACGAAGTCGCCGGCATTCTCTTCCCTCGCGCCGAAGAGGTCATTTTCACAGCGCCGCGCACTTCCCGCGCCATCTCCGCTGCGCAACTTGCCGAAATCGCCGGCCACCACGCGCCGCATTTCTCTGTCATTCCCGACGCCGAGAAAGCTCTCGCCTACGCGCTCGCGAAGGCCGCCCCAGAGGACGCCGTTTTCATCACCGGCTCTCTCTATCTCATCGGCCAGCTTCGCCACTATTGGAAGCACCGCGCTCAGGTCGCCACGCGCTGAAAAAACCCGTAGAATATCGCCCTCGGTATTAGTTTGAGTCTTTGCAGCGCTGGCTTCCCAGCCGGCATTCTTAGTTCCAAGCATTGCGTCTTGTAGGGCGGCCCTGCGATGGCGGCCACCCCTTGAGCGGCAGACGACTATGGCAAAATCATCTCCGAAGCGGCGCGCAACCGACAGCAAGCGGGAAATCTCCAATCCTCTCGTCGGCATCATCATGGGTTCCGGTTCCGACTGGGACACCATGAAGTTTGCCTCCAAGACGCTCGCCGAACTCCATGTTCCACATGAAACCCGCATTGTCTCCGCCCACCGCACCCCCGACCTGCTCTTTGAATATGCTGGGACCGCCGAAAAGCGGGGCATCGAAGTCATCATCGCCGGCGCGGGCGGCGCCGCCCATCTTCCCGGCATGACCGCTTCCAAAACCGTTCTCCCCGTCCTCGGTGTCCCCGTCGAATCGAAAGCCCTCAAAGGACTGGACTCGCTCCTCTCCATCGCGCAAATGCCCAGCGGCATCCCTGTCGGCGCGCTCGCCATCGGCAGATCCGGCGCGGTCAACGCCGCGCTCCTTGCCGCCGCCATTCTAGGCGCAAAACACCCCGCCATCCGGGAAGCCGTGCGAAAGTTCCGTGCCGAGCAAACCGACCGCGTCCTCGCCCATCCCGATCCTTCCGCGGATTCGCGACCGATCAAGAAAGGGAAAGGCAAGTGACCATCGGCATCCTCGGCGGCGGCCAGTTGGGCTACATGCTCGCTCTGGCGGGCTATCCGCTGGGTTTGCACTTCCGTTTTCTCGATCCCTCGCCGGAGGCACCCGTGGGCCGAATCGCCCAGCGCGTCACCGCGGACTTCAGCGATCAAGCCGCGCTCGAAAAATTCTCCAGCGGCCTCGAGCTGGTCACCTACGAATTTGAAAACGTCCCCGTCGAAGCCGCTGAATTTATCGCCGCCCGCGTCCCCGTTTATCCGCCGCCGGTCGCTCTCGAAGCCGCGCAGAATCGCCTTAAGGAAAAGCAGCTCTTCCAGAAACTCGGCATCGCCACCACCGAGTTTGCTCCCGTGTCAAAACCGAATGAGCTCGACGCCGCCTTGAAAAAGATTGGCCTTCCCGCCGTGCTGAAGACCTGCCGCATGGGCTACGACGGCAAAGGCCAATGGATTCTTCGAACGGCCGAAGATGTCGCCAAAGCGAAGTCCGAACTGCCCGCGGTTCCTCTCATGGGCGAACGCTTCGTGCCTTTCACGCGCGAGCTTTCCATCCTCGCGGTTCGCTCCAGCTCCGGCGAAACGGCCATTTATCCGCTCGTCGAAAACCACCATCGCGGCGGCATTCTCCGTCTTTCTCTCGCGCCCGCTCCGCGCCTCGAACCTCCGATTCAGCGTGCCGCCGAAAACGCCGCCCGCCAGGTCCTCGAATCCCTGAAATATGTCGGTGTCCTTGCCATCGAGTTTTTCGAGCACGATGGCCGCCTCCTCGCCAACGAAATGGCCCCGCGCGTACACAATTCCGGCCATTGGACCATCGAAGGCGCCGTCACCAGCCAGTTCGAAAATCATCTCCGCGCCGTCCTCGGCATGCCCCTCGGCTCCACGGGACTCACCGGCCATTCCGCCATGCTTAATCTCATCGGCGAGTTCCCCGAATCCACCGAAGTCCTCGCCGTCCCCGACGCCCACCTCCATCTTTATGGCAAATCCCCCCGCCCGGGCCGCAAATTGGGCCACGTCACCCTCCGCGCCGCCTCCCCCGAACGCCTCGCCCTCCGCCTTTCCGAACTCCCCGCCTTCTTCCACCGCCCCGACTTCTGCCTCGATTCCGCCCTCACTCATTCCACCTCCCTCCGCGCATGAGTTGTGAAATGCGACCGTAAGAATGGACTCGAAGTGCAGCAGTGGGCGAGCATCGGTGTCCGAATTCGCGACATGGGCATCCTGAAAACGAGCATCCCATACGCACACATCGCGTACTAAGTGATTTACAATATGATGCTTAGTATTGGCACGTGTGGTGCTCTCTCCACACCCAAGATGGGGTCAACAACATGTCATTTCTTCGCGATCTGAGAGTTGCCTTCCACTCGCTCATGCGCACGCAAGGGCTTGCGATCACCGTGATCGTAACGCTGGCGCTGGGCATCGGCGCCAACGCCGCCATTTTCACCCTGGTGCGCGGCGTCCTCCTCAAGCCTCTCGTCAACCGCGACGAGGACCGGCTGATCTACATCCGCCAGAGCGCCCTCGGCACTGGCGACGAAAACACAGCGTTCTCCGTTCCGGAAATCGAGGATTTGCGCTCCAGCGTTAAAACCCTGAGCGCGTTTGGCGACTTCTCCACCACCGAATTCACGATGATTGGCCTGGGTGAGCCTCGCGTAGTTCAAGCTGGCGTCGTCAGCGGCACGTTCTTCGAAGTCATGGGCCTCCACCCTGTCCTCGGCCGACTTATCGGATCTCAAGACGACGGCCCCAAAGCTGCCGGCGTCGTCGTTCTCACATTTCGTTTCTGGGCTGCCACTCTTGGGAAAGATCCTTCCGTCCTGGGCAAAACTGTCCGGCTCGACAGCGGGCTCATGGGCGACCGTTCTGCCACCGTCATCGGCGTCCTCGAACCGTCCATCCCCTATCCCCAAGATACCGAACTCATCGCCAACATCGTGACCAGTCCGCATCACCTCTCAGCAACCATGGTCACTGGCCGCGTCCATCGCATGACGGAGGTCTTTGGCCGTCTCGCTCCCGGAGCCACACTCGATCAGGCTCGAGCCGAATTGCACTCTGCCTATGGGGCCATGACGAAACAACATTCCGAAGCATATCCGCCCAAAGCGCAGTACCAGATCAGCGCCAAGCTGCTTCGTGACCAGATCACGTCGGGCGCTCGGACGGTGCTGCTGGTGCTGCTGGCAGCTTCGGCGCTCGTCTTCATCATCGCCTGCTCCAACGTGGCTAACCTGATTCTTACTCGGACGGTTCGCCGCGAGGGCGAGCTGGCGACCCGTGCGGCACTCGGCGCAAGCACGGGCGCGCTGCGGCGCATGCTGCTTGCCGAAAGCCTCCTGCTCTGCGGCGCTGGGGCTGCGGTCGGTATATGGAGCGCGCAGCCACTGGTGGCCATCCTGGCCCGCTACGCGTCGCGCTTCTCGGTTCGCGCGCTGGACTTGACTGTCGATTCCAGCCTTCTCTGGGTAGGAGCAGCACTGGCCGCTGTCGCCGCCGTGATTCTGGCGTTTGTCCCGCGCCTGCCATCGGCTGACACGTCCAATGGACATAGCCTGTCAAGCGGCACCGCACGCTTCACGGGTAGCACCAGCCGCCGCCAGCGGATCTTCGCGGTCACGCAAATTGCTGCTTCTTTCGTGCTGCTGGCCGGCGCAAGTGCGGTGATCACTACACTGATCGCATTGCAAACGGCGCAGACGGGGCTCGACATGCGCCACGTCCTTACCATCAACGTTCCCCCAATGGCTCACGGAAAAACGCCTCAGCAAGTGGTCGATTTCTACAAGGAAGCTATTCGCCGCATTGATGCGTTGCCCGGCGTGAACAAGACTGCCTTCGGTCTGGCTGTTCCCTGGCGCGACGTGGGCGGCAGTGGTTTCGGTCTGCAATTCTCCGCCGACGGGCATACTCATACCCCCAGCGAGGACCCTCGCGCGCAGTTGCGCGCCGTTTCCCCGGGATTCTTTGCAGCGCTCGGCGTACCTATCCTTAGCGGCCGCGATTTTGACGATCTCGACGGCCAAAAAGGCAATGAGCCCGTCGCTATCGTCAGCGAAACTCTCGCAAAGCGCATGTTCCCCAATCAGGATGCCGTCGGCAGGCATGTCTATTGGACGGACCCCGTGCTGCAATTCGCTCCCGGGATTAACAGCGCGCCGCACCGCATCATTGGCGTAACTACCGATATTGACGACGAACACGTCGTTCCCGAGCCCATCGTGACCATCTACAGCACCTTTGAAAGGGGTCCCATCTTTGGCGGCCGCCTTTTCATCCACACCAGTGGAGATCCTTATTCCCTAGTCACGCCGGTCACCCGCATTATTCGCACCATGTCCGCCGATCAGCCCGTCGAGCACGCTGCCACTCTCGAAGACGTTCGGGCGGAGGTGCTCACGCCGGACCGCTTGAACTCGCTGGTGTTCGGCGTGTTCGCGGCTGTCGCCTTGGCGATTGCCTTGGTTGGCGTCGCCGGCGTGCTGGCGTTTTCGGTCAGCGCGCGGACGCGCGAATTCGGCATCCGGCTGGCGCTCGGATCGCAGCCGCAGCTTCTGCTGAAAGTAGTCATCGCTGAAGGCGCCGTGATGGCTGGGGCCGGCCTACTGGCAGGCGCGGCATTCGGGTTCGTGCTCGCGCGTTTGGCGGGCAGCTATTTTCCGGACGTGAAGATGCCGGGGGCCTTGCCCGTGGTCCTCTCTGCGTTCGTGTTGCTGGCGGCCGCGGTCGTCGCGTCGTGGCTGCCCGCCGCCCGCGCTGCCCGCATCGACGTTATACAAGCTTTACGCTCCGAGTAACCATAAACAGCTGAGTTATACTCTCCAATCTTCCGCCTTCTCTCAACCATTCTCCGTTGCCTTGAGCCTCTTCTGTCCGGTTCTTGAATTTTCTCACCTCCCTGCTCTGTTCGTCTCTGATGTACCTTATGGCTATGCCTCCGCAGTAATTTCTTCCTTTTCTTCCTCTTAAGTCGTCAATCTCCACTCGAATCAGTACTCTTCTGCAATATTACTTGACAGAGAGCTGTCCCCAAGCTACCATAACTGGTGAACTCTCGACCCTATCGCCACGAAGCCATCCGTTGTCACGCGTACCCTCATCTTTCTGCACGACCGCGTAAGTCCTTTAGATGCAACACTTATGGATCTGCCCGCAAGTGTTGCAAACAAAAGACTTACGGCATAGCTAACTCCTTTAGATGCAACACTTACGTAAAAGAGGGGGGGCCTCGCCGCCTTTCGACGTTTCTCCCTTCAGGCCCTCAGACAACCTCTGGATTACCCTTCTCCCTTATGGCGTAACCATGCGAACGATCGTGCCGCCAACTTCCCCTTCACCGAGAGTTTCGCCAGACGTTTTATCTCGGTTGTCCGTCAACAGGTCACTTTTCCTCCGGTTGCCGCCCTCCCGCCCGGATGCTACGATTTGGTGTTCCATGACCCCCGCTGACACCCAATTGAGCGCTGCTCCCCGCCCACGTGTGGGCATCCCTTGGCGCATCAGCTCCGAGGAAGATAAGGCCACAACCGGTGGTCAGATGGGCAAACCCGGCAAAACCAAGGATTACATGGAAGCCGTCGAAAAAGCCGGGGGTGAGGCCGTACTCGTCTCTCTGAGAGACCGTGAAGAGAGAAACAGGCTTATTTCTACGCTGGATGCGTTTGTACTACCAGGCAGCCAAGCGGACGTGGAACCCCGCGAATATGGTGCCGTCAATCGTGGCCTCTCCGAACCCGCTGATCCTCTCCGCGAGGAGGCCGACCGCGCCATCCTCAAGCACGCCTTTGGTGAAAAGAAGCCGGTCCTGGCTATCTGCTATGGCTTCCAAATGCTGAATGTCTACCACGGCGGAACCTTGGTACAGGATATTCATGCCGAGCTAAAAGACACCGGCAAGAAACTCGAGCGTCACCGAAAAAGAGACGCCCCGCCCAGCGCTGACGATCCTTGGCATGGTTTGACCCTTGAACCTGATAGCCGTCTGGTTAGGCTCGCAGGTGGCCCCGAGGCTCGCGTAAATAGCTCGCATCACCAGGCCATCGAAAAGCTGGGAAAGAATCTAAGAGTCACTGCGTATGCAACGGACGGAATAATTGAAGCCGTCGAATGGAACGGCGACTCAAACTGGGTCGTGGGTGTTCAGTGGCATCCCGAGCGCATGCCGGATGATGTGCTTGCGCAGCGTCTTTTCCAGGATTTCGTCGCTGCCGCTCGTGCCCGTGAGGTCGTCGCTCAGAAGACTTAGGCTGATTGCTTTTTTCAATTTTCTGGTTTCTGGTTCCAATTTCGGGGGTCTCATGATTTCGCTCGCAGGCAAGGCGGCACTAATCACCGGAGGTTCGCGCGGCATCGGCGCAGCCGCCGTCAAACTCTTCGCGCAAGCCGGCGCAGACGTTGTCTTCAACTACGTCAAAGCCAAGGACGCCGCGCTGCAAGTCCAGCAGGAAGCCGGCAAGCACGGGACGCGCGTCGAAGCATTCAAGGCCGACGTGAGCAAACATGCCGACAACAAAAAACTCGTGGATCATTGCATCGCGCGGCTCGGCCGTCTGGACATCCTTGTGGCCAATGCCGGCGTGTGGAACCAGGAAGATGCCCCCATCGAGAAGATGACCGAAAAACAGTGGGACGACATGATCCGCACCAACCTCAAGAGCGTCTACTCGGTCATCCACTTCTCCGTACCGCAAATGATCAAGCAAAAATCCGGCAAGATTATTCCTATCAGCTCCACTGCCGGACAGCGCGGCGAATCCTTTCACACCCATTACGGCGCCAGCAAAGGCGGCATCATCAGCCTCACGAAAGGCCTCGCCACCGAGCTTGCGCGCCACAATATTCTCGTCAATTGCGTCGCACCCGGATGGGTCGCCACAGACATGTCCAATCCCGTGCTGGAAACGAAAGCCGGGCAGAAAATGGCTTCCACGGTGATTCCTCTTGGCCGCGCCGCCACTGCGGAAGAGATCGCCGGACCAATTCTCTTTGTTGCTTCGGACCTGGCCAACTTCATGACCGGAGAGGTCATCAATGTAAATGGAGGTTCGGTCTTGTGCGGCTGATGCTTTTCAAATCTGCAGCGATGATTCTCATCGCGGGCGCGCTCATAGTGCCGTCCGCGTCATCGCAACGCGCCGATATGTTGATGCCAGAACAGAGCACGGCGAAAGGGAAGCAAATTCTCAGCGATCTGATCAATGCCCTCGGCGGATCCGGTTACTCCCAGGTCCGTGAAAGCCAGTGCCAGGGCCGCCGCGCGTTGTTTGGTCACAATGGCGCGCTTACAGGCTACATCGACTTTATAGATTACCGTCGCTACCCGGATACCGACCGCACGGAGTACATCGGCAAGGGCCGCAACACGATTCTTCAATCCTTGATCGGCATTGATGGGCTGGACTTTGCTCACGGCGGCGTGATCATCACGCTCTTCCATCGCGACCAGGGCTGGACCTATGACCGCAGCGGAGTGAGTGAAGTCCCCGCCACGGCTGTCACCGATTTTCAGGAACAGGTGAAGCGCAACATCGACAATCTTTTGCGCCTGCGGCTCAGCGAAGAAGGCATGTCTGTTCGCTTTGGGGGCAGCGACACGGTGGATTTGAAACAAGTGGATTGGGTCGAGCTGACTGATCGCCAGCAGCGCACCTTCCGCTTGGCCGTCGATCGTTCCACGCACCTCCTGGTCCGCGGCGTGGTCATTACGAAGAATGAAGAAACGCAAGAGATTGACGAGGACGTCGCTATCTATACGAACTATCAGTTGCGCGACAGCGTCTGGGTGCCGCTCCAAATCTCCCGGGAACACAACGGCCGTCGCACTTCTCAATATTTCTACGATACCTGCAAGTTCAATCCTGGCTTTCCCGATTCTCTTTTCACCAAGGACTCGCTGAAGAAGGGCGCATCCGAAGAACTGATCAAGAGAAGCAAGAACTGAAAACTTGTGCGCTTTAGTGCGGACCTTTGAATCTCACTCCTCGACAGCAGCGCGCGCTCGAATCCATTTGCGAAACGTTTCTGCCGCCCGCGGACGGATGGCCCTCCGCTCTGGAATTAGATATCCCCGAAGCCATCGCCGCCGTGATGGATTTCAATCCGCGGTCAAAAGATCGCGCGCAGCTTCTTCAGCTTCTTGACGTCTGGGATTCAAGCCTTCATGGCCTCTTCACCATCGGTCGCCTGAAATCGTTCTCCCATTTTTCCCTGGAAGACCGCGTTCGCGTTTTGCTTTCGTGGGCAGACAGCGGCATCGGCAAGCGCCGCGCGGCATTTCAAGCGCTGCGAAAAGCGGTTGGCTTTCTCCACGTCATGCTGCCCGCAAAAAACGGTGGGCGCAGCAAAGTCTGGGACAATCTCAACTATCCTGGCCCGCTCCGCGCCCCGCAAACTTCTTCGTCTCGCCCACTCCAAGTGACGGTGCCGGATCGCGAGATGAATCTGTCTTGCGACGTTTGCATCGTAGGTTCCGGCGCCGGCGGCGGAACTGCCGCCGCCGTTCTCGCCACGGCGGGGAAAGACGTGATCGTTCTCGAGGCTGGAAGTTATTACGATGACGAAGATTTTGACGGCGCGGAGCTTGGCGGTTTTCAGCGGCTGTACAGCGAAGCGGGTTTCGCTGCCACCAAAGATCACAGCGTCAGCCTGCTTGCCGGTGAATGCCTGGGCGGGACGACGGTCATCAACTACTGCACTTCGTTTCGAACGCCCGACGACATTCGAACGGAATGGGCCGCGGCGGGAGTGCCGTGGTTCACAAGCGACGAATACACGCGGAGCCTCGACGCGGTGTGCGAAAGATTGCACGTCAATCGCGATAACAATCGCATCTCGCACCGCGAACAAATTCTGGATCGCGGCCTGCGCACACTGGGATGGCACGTCGACGCTATGCCCCGCAACGTGGCCGGCTGCGACCAGGGAAAAGTTTGCGGTTACTGCGGTTACGGCTGCACTCTCGGCGCCAAGCAGTCTTCGACAAAAACGTGGCTCGCGGATGCGCAGCAGCATGGCGCTCGATTCGTCGTTGAGACGCGCGCCGTGCGTGTTCGAATCGAGTCCGGTTCTGCAACCGGCGTAGAAGCGCGTTCGAAACGGGGCCACCACGTAAGCGTTCGCTGCAAAGCGGTCATCAGCGCTTGCGGCTCCCTCCGCACACCGGCGCTGTTCCTTCGTTCCGGGCTCCGCAACGAGCACATCGGCCGACATCTCCACCTTCATCCCGTTTCGAACGTTTGCGGCATATTCGAAGAAGAGATTCGTCCATGGGAAGGGACCATGCAAGCGATCTACTCTGACGAGCACCGCTTCCTCACTGGGAATTTCGGGGTGAAGTATGAAACCACGGCGCTCCAGCCGGTCATCGGCGCTGCCGTTCTTCCGTGGCGCGATCCGGAGCAGTACCGTTCCTTGCTCGCCAAGCTTTCGCACATTTCGGCAATCGGTGTACTTCTGCGCGATCGCGACGACGGCCGCGTCACGATCGATGAGGAGGGCCATCCCATTTCCCACTACTCACTTTCGAGTTTCGATCGCGCGCATCTCCGGAGCGGTTTCATCGGCGCAGCACGCATTCTGGAAGCCGCCGGCGCGCGCCAGATTTTCTCGCCGCATACGAAATGGTGCGGTTACGAGCCTGGCAGCAAGGGATCGCTCGATCTCTTCACGCAATCCATGGATTCCGCGGGGTGGGATTCCGGGCGGCTGGCGCTCTTTTCATTTCATATCCAAGGTACCGCGCGGCTCGGGGGCTCGGCGAAAACCTCCGCCACCAATCCGGACGGCGAAGCCTGGGAAGCACGCAACCTGTACGCGATGGACGGTTCTGCCTTCCCCTCGGCGTCCGGCGTCAATCCCATGATATCGATCGAAGCGATCGCCCACCGAAACGCCACCGCGCTCGCAGCGCGGATGAACTGAAGGCGAGCTGCGCTGAGGCCCACCGGCCTTCTTTCCGAAAATGCAGGGATGAATTACCAAAAACTTAATAGCTCTGTAATTCTAGCTGCGGTCAAATTTGTTTCGATTTGTTACAATTCTTTCCCGTCGCTAACCCTTATAATAGAAGGTGGCGTTTTACTCTATGAAAGCAATATGTTTAGAGGTGCCTGCGAGGAGCCGTCCCCGGCCCCGCACCTGCACTGAATTAGGGTTCGGACCTCCTGTATAGGCCGGTCGCCGGTTCAGCGTCCGAACGAGGAAACTACCTTGGGACGGAGTGCAACACTCTCGGACACTCATCGAAAACGCAGCCGTGGTTTCAGCATGGTGGAGCTCGCGGTTTCGCTGACCGTGGTCCTGATTCTGACGGCCGTCGCCATCCCTTCGATTATGCGCTCGTTTCGAACGTACCAGCTTAATGATGCGGCCGCCCGCCTGTCCGACGAGTTGAAATTTACGCGATTTGAAGCGGTTCGCCGGAACACGCAAATTAATTGCCAGATCCAACAATTTGGCACCAATTGGATCGTTTGGACGGACTCAATTAATAACGGGGCGGTCGATCCGATCGAGAAACAGATCTTAATCAGCGGGTTTGTTACCCTTCTTCCATCGGGGGCGCCGCCAAGTTCGGCCTCGATTACGTCGAAGCTGGGCGCCAACAGCACTCTGACCACCCTATCTGGCGCCAACGGCACCGTCACTTTTGATGCGCGTGGCGCGGTTTTGTCTTTGACCGCCTATGTGTTCTACCTTGGCAGCGCGGCCAACCCCGAGTTCGGCTATCGCGCTGTGATCTTGCTGCCCTCTGGCGCCATACAGATTTGGACCGCTCCTGCCGGCGGCACCTGGCAGCGGATTGGCTAGTTGAAAGACGAGAGCAAAGAAACAGGAATGCTTTCCGCACTCACAAAGCTGCGCAGCGGTGAAAGGGGCTTCAGCATCCTTGAGATGATGCTTGCCACCCTCATCTTGCTCGTGGGTCTTGTGGCCATCGCGCAGCTCGTGCCGGCCACCATCCTCATGAACTACCGGAATCGCAACGATTCCTCCGCGCTGGTGTTTGCGCAACGCGAGCTGGACGTGATGCTGGATCAGAAGCTGAGTTCAAATTCCTTCGCGGATCCGTATGGTGTCTACTGCCCGATCGCGAGCACATGCAACCTGGGAAACTCGGCCCAGCCGAACCAGATCCTGGGCAGCCCAGTCGTGGTCATCAACAATCAGACGCTTATTGATTTCGGAGCCGGACTTCAGACCGGCTATAACTTTACCTATCAAGACTTCACCGGTGCCACTGGCACGACATACGAGATTCGCTGGGCAGTGATCCTGACCGGCAATGGCACCAAGGTTTACAGCAAGCGTTTCATTCTCGGGGTTCGGCAGCAGGGTGGAAACGGTTATTTTCAGCCCATCACGCTCGATGCCATGGTGCAGAGATGAAGCGGCGCGGGGGCAAGCAGCAGCAGGCTGGCTTTACGCTCGTCGAGTTACTGACCGCGCTCGGAATCTTTCTTATTGTATGCGGAGCGGCGTTCACCCTGCTAGCCTCTTCGCAACAACGGGCAAGGACGGAATCCCAATTGCTGACTTCTTTCCAGGAAGCCAGGCTCGCGCTGGATCAGATCGTGCGTGATGTGAATGACTCCGGATATCCACCTCCATCCTACAGCGATGGTGTTCCCGCTCATTTCGCAAGCACTCCCTTTGCCTGGTATCCCAACTATACGATCCCACTGCCCTGCGCGATCGGCATCACCTGCAATCCGCCGAGCGATTTTGACATCATCATCGAGACCAACCCCAATCGGCAGGATCCTTTCAGCAAGGTTCAGTGGATTCGTTACAAATTGGACCCAACGACGTCAACTCTAATGCGTGGGGCAGCAGACAAGACGAGCGGCGGTGAACCGACCGTGGAAACGGCAGACAAGCTTGCACCCCTCGTGCAAAATGTTGTAAACAACGCATCCTCCGCGCAAATCACACAATATCAGGCCATCTATCCAGGCCTGTTCCCAGGTGGCAATCCCGTGCCAATCTTTTCCTACACTTGTGACACACCGTCTGCGTCTGTGACGCAGACAATCTCATGTCCTTCGGCGGGAGCTGCCGATAACATCCCGGCAAACATTCGGGAGGTTACGGTGACCCTAATCGTTGCCTCTCCACTTCCGGATGCCACCACCGGACAACCCCGTCTCGTACAATTAGTGGGGCGCGGTCGCCGTATCAATCCCAATCAATGAGGTCGAGGGAATCGAAATGTGCGCACGAAAGACAAGTCAAAGGCGGCGGAGGGAAGCAGGGATCGCCCTGCTCATTTCCATTTTTGTATTGCTCTTGATCAGCGTGGTGGCGATTGCCTTGATTGTTTCTTCCGGCACGGAATCGGCTCTCGCTGGTAACTATCGTTCTTCGACGGGAGTTTACTATGCAGCACTCGCCGGACTGGAAGAAGCACGCGGGCGGCTCCTGGATAGGGACCCCAATTCATTCAAGAACACGGCCCCGGCGGGGTTCCTTCCTCCGCCGGGCACTCAGTGGGACATCGGCTACGTGAGGTATGTCGTGAACCCTGGGCCAACGGAGGTCGCGGCGAACATCCTCACGACCTACCCGGACAACGAATATGCGACCGAGTTTGCTGCTGCGCCCGTGGATCAACAGACGACGGCCTCCATTTGGAACCTTAACCCCTTGAACGTCTTAAACGTGCCCGGGCCGCTCTACAAGTGGGTGCGCATCAACGCTGTTTCGGAAGTATCGCTGAAACTAGATGTCGATAATGACGCGCTTGCGAACTCGACCACTCCGCTGTACTACGACGGCTCTCTCTCTCGTTTCAGCAATAGCTCGTCGGTGGGCCCGCA
>JACXTT010000423.1_pt1 | contig 71240 bp, 59 predicted proteins | sample 9270951 | NCBI WGS metagenome assembly JACXTT01 (sample SAMN15532306, study PRJNA645909) | rock metagenome | isolation source: weathered quartz diorite | place: Puerto Rico | collected 2017-06-21
GTAAAACCGTGGAGGTTCGAGTCCTCTCCTGGGCACCAATTATAGAAGAAGCCCGCAGCGATGCGGGCTTTTTCGTTTCCGTCTTCCGCGCCGCACGCCATCGCCAGCTCAGCTGGTGACGTGCAACGCACCCAATCCACCGACCAGCGAATGCACGTGCTGCAGGCCTTCCGCGCGCAGCAGCCGCGCCGCATGCCCGCTGCGCCTGCCGCTGGCACAGATCAATAGCGTCCGACCTTCGGCAAGCTCCGCCAGGTGCGCCATCACCTGCGCGGAAGGAACCTGCAGCGACGGCAGTTCCAGCGGCTCGACCGCGATCTCGTTCGCCTCGCGCAGGTCGACCAGGCGGTAGCCCGCGGCCAGGGCGTCTTCCAGTCGCCCGAATACCAGGTCGACATCCGCTTCCGCCTGCGTGCGGGCCATGGCCTGCCGTGCGACCGCGACGCAACCGCCATGCGCGGCACAACCCTGCGCGACGTCGATGGGCAGGCGGGTCGTGGAGATGTCGAGCAGGTTGAGCAGCAACAGGGCCGGTTCGCGCGGACGCGGCAGGTCGAGCAGGATCTTCAACGCCTCCATCGCCTGCATCGTGCCGAACACGCCAGGCACGGGCCCAAGCACGCCCGACTGCACGCAGCTGCCCACCGCCTCCGGCGCGGGCTCGTGTGGCCACAGGCAGCGAAGGCACGGCGTGCCCGGCTGCGCCGACACGATCTGGAGCTGGCCCTCGTACTGGTACACGCTGGCGAGTACCAGGGGCGTACCGCTGAGCACGGCGGCATCGCTGCTCAGGTAGCGGCTGCGCATGTCATCGGTGCATTCGAGCACCAGGTCGAACTGGCGGAATATCTCGACCGCCTGGTCGGCGTGCAGCGGCTCGGTCCAGGTCTGCACCGCGACCGTCGGGTTGAGCGCCGCCACGCGGCGCGCCGCCAGCTCGGCCTTGCGTTCACCGATGTCCCGCGCGTCGTAAAGCGTCTGCCGATGCAGGTTGCTGGCCTCCAGGCGGTCGCCATCGACGATGCCCAGCGTGCCGATGCCCGCGCCGGCGAGATAACTGATGGCCGGACAACCCAGGCCGCCCGCTCCGATCACCAGCACGCGCGCCGCGGCGAGCTTCGCCTGCCCCGCATCGCCGACCTCGCGCAGCCGCAGCTGGCGCGAGTAGTCCGGGGTGAACGGCCGGGCCTCATGAGCAAGGTGATGCGCATGGTCCGCTTCGTGTTCGTGCGCACGGTGCACATGGGTGCAGGCGACCCACGCCGTGTCACCCGCCAGGTAGTGCTCCTTCTTCCAGATCGGCAGGCGATGCTTGATCTCGTCGATGATGTAGCGGCAGGCGCGGAATGCCTCGTCGCGATGCGCGGCGGAAACACCGATCCATACGGCGAGATCACCTACCTTGAGGTCACCGGTGCGGTGCACGCAGCCGGCATCGGTGACGCCATACCGCGCGATGGCTTCGGCCAGGATGCGCTCGCCCTCGGCTTCGGCGAGCTCGGCGTAAGCCTCGTATTCCAGGCCGTCCACCTCGCGACCCTCGTTGCTGTCGCGCACCCAGCCCTCGAAGGCGCAGTAACCGCCGCTGCCGGCATCCCTGAGACCGTCGCGCAGCCGCGCCGTATCGACCCGTTCGCTGGAAAGACGAAATCGCATCAGCCGCCTGCCACCGGTGGAATGAAAACGATGGTGTCACCCTCGCGCAAGGGGCGATCCCACGCGCTGAACTGTGCATTGACCGCCACCTTCAGTGCGTCGGCGGCGAGCGAAAAGCCGTGCCGTGCGCGCAGCTCGTCGTAGAGCTCGCGCAGCGACGAGGCCCCCGTCTGCACCTGCTCGCCGGACGACCCGGCCTGTTCGCGCAGCTGCGCGTAGTACTGCAGGTTCACCACGGTCATGCCAGGGACTCCAGGCGCTGTTGCATCTCGTCGCGCTCTTCGGGTGTGTTGACGTTGTCCAGCGCATCGCCGGGCGCCGGCAACAGCGCGATGCGCGACTGGATCAGCGCCTTGCGGGGACAGTAGCTGCCATCGTCGTAACGCTGCTTCAGCAAGGCGTGGCTGGAAGGCTCCCAGATCGCGCAAAGCGGCTCGGGCAGGCTGTCGTGGCGACTGGTGAATGCCGTGGCGTTGGCCGAAGCGTCACGCGCCTGGACCAGCTGCCGCAGGGTCGACTCGTCCAGCAGGGGCAGATCGCAGGCCAGGACCAGCCATGCCGCCTCGGGAAAGCGATCCTGCGCGGACAGGATGCCCGCCGCGGGACCGATCGCCTCGTAGCTGTCCACGATCTGCGGCAGGCCCGCCCGCAGCGGATCGTCGCGCTGCTGGTCGCGCACCGACAGGAAGCTGCGTTCGGTGACGCTTTCCAGCAGCCGCCACGCCCGCAGCAGCTGCGGCTCGCCGCGATACGGCAGGGCCGCCTTGTCCTGGCGCATGCGCTGGCTGGCGCCGCCGCTGAGCAGGAGTCCGTAGAGGGGTGGCTGCCGGTAGCTCATGCGGACTCCGTGGCGTTGAAATCGTGCTTGCCGCCGCTCTTGCCCACCAGGCGGATGTCGCCGATCACGATGTCGTGCGACAGCGCCTTGCACATGTCGTAGATGGTCAGCGCAGCGACGCTGGCGCCGGTCAGGGCTTCCATTTCCACGCCCGTGCTGCCGCGGCAGGACACCGTGCAGTCGATCAGCGCATCGTCGCCCTCCATGCGGATGGCCACGTCGCAACGATCGATCGCGAGCGGATGGCACAGGGGAATCAGCTGGGGCGTCGCCTTGGCGCCCATCACGCCGGCGATCTGCGCCACGGTGATCACCGCACCCTTGCGCGTGACGTGGCCGGCCTCGTGCAGGGCGCGGGCGACATCGGGAGGAAACGTCACCCGCGCCCGCGCCTGCGCCACGCGATGGGTGACGGGCTTGGCGCCGACGTCGACCATGCGCGGCTGCTGCGATTCGTCGACGTGGGTGAGCTTGGCAGTGGAAGAGGTCACGATGGATTCCGGCTCCGGCATGGGGTGATTATCGGCCCGGCGCAAGGCGGCGGCATGAAGAAACCGTCTACGCGGCCCGCCCCGACCTAGCCCCCGATATAGTGCATCTCGATCTTGTGCTTGCGGCGGCCGTGGCGTTCGGCGCGCTCCTCGCTGTAGCGGTCGCCGCGACGCAACCAGACGTCGCGCAGGCAGTCGGTGATAGCCTCGTCGCTCGCGCCATCGCGTATCAGGGTGCGCAGGTCGGTGCCACGGGTGGCGAACAGGCAGGTGTACAAGCACCCCTCCGAGGACAGCCGCGCGCGCGTGCAGCCGCCGCAGAACGGCTGGCTGATGGAGGAGATCATGCCGATCTCCCCTGCCCCGTCCACGTAGCGATAGCGCGTGGCCACTTCTCCGGGATACTTGGGCGGCACGGCCTGCAGCGGCCAGCGTGCATGGATGCGCTCGATCAGCTCCTGCGAGGGCACCACGTCGTCGGCGCGCCACGCGTTGTGGTTGCCCACGTCCATGTACTCGATGAAGCGCACCACGATGCCGGTGCCGCGGAAGCGCTCGGCCAGCTCCGTCACCGTGTCTTCGTTGACGCCACGTTGCACCACCGTGTTGAGCTTCACGCCATGCGGGAATCCTGCGGCCTGCGCCGCCTCGATCCCCGCCATCACGTCGCCCAGCGCGCCTCGCCCGCCGCTCATGCGATGGAACAGCGCAGGGTCAAGCGTATCCAGGCTCACCGTGAGGCGGTCGAGTCCGGCCTCGCGCAACTCGCGGGCGTGACGCGCCAGCAGGACGCCGTTGGTGGTCATCGCCAGGTCGGTGATCCCCTCTAGCCGGCGCAGCCGCGCGACCAGGTCGGCCAGTTGCGGGCGCAGCAGCGGTTCACCGCCGGTCAGCCGCAGCTTGCTCACTCCCAGCGTTGCCGCCAGGCGGCACAGGCGCTCGATTTCGTCGAAGCTCAGGCGCTCGTCGTTGCGCAGGAACGTGAAATGCTCGCCGTAGGTCGACGCGGGCATGCAGTACGGGCAACGGAAGTTGCAGCGGTCCATCACCGAGATGCGCAGGTCGTGCATCGGCCGGCCGAGCTGGTCCCGCGGGAGTTCGGCTGTCGCTTCGGGGTGGGCGCGCAGGACGTTCATGTCACCACCGATGGAACGCGGCGATCGTGCCGGCCGGCACGGGGCCCAGGCCGGGCGGAAGCTGCAGCACGCCATGCGTGCGCGGCAGCGATGAAAAGTCGCCCGACGTGCGCGACGGCACCGGATGGGCCATGACCAGACCTTGCGCGTCGGTATGCACGTGCGCGGGGACGAAGCTGGTCAGCATCACGTTGATGTCCATCGCCGCATCGAGGCAGACCATCTCCATGGGCGCAGGCGTCATGCCCATGGCGGCCAGCAAGGCGGGGCGTACATAGCGAATGGCGCACACCAGGGCGGACACCGGATTGCCAGGCAGGGCGAACACGGCCTGCCCCCGCGGCCCCTTGCCGAACCACATGGGCTTGCCCGGCTTCTGTGCGATGCGGTGGAACACGCGGCGGACCTCCAGGGCCTCCAGCGCCGACGGCACGTAGTCACGCTGCCCCATCGACACGCCACCGGACAGGACCAGCACGTCGTGCGAGTCGAGCAACCTCGCCAGGGTGTCCCGCGTGGCCTGCTCGTCATCGGCCACGTGATCGATGGTGAGGCGCTCGAAGCCGTGGAGCCCCAGCGCGGTCGCCACCGCGATGTCGTTGGAGCGGCGGATCTGTCCTTCGCCCAGCGGCGATTCCACTTCCACCAGTTCGTCACCGGTGGAGACGATGGCGATGGAAGGTATCGCGGCCACCTCCACCCGGGCGAAACCGTTCGCGGCAAGCAGTGCGATCTCGGGAGCACCGATGCGCGTGCCTGCGTCGAGCAACTGCTCGCCGGCGACGCAATCGGAACCGCGGGAATGGATGAACTGTCCGCGCGCAGGCTGGTAGCCGTCGACGAGGCGATAGGTGTCGCCCTCGCGTTGCGTCTGCTCCACGGGGATCACGCAGTCGCATCCCGCCGGCAGCATGGCGCCCGTGGTCACTTCGATGCACGCGTCACTGGCGACCAGTGCCTGCATCGCCATGCCCGCCAGCTGCACGCCGGCCAGGGTGAAGGTCCGCGGAGGCGTTTCATGCCAGTGGATGGCGATGCCATCCATCATCACCCGGTCGAACGGCGGATGATCGTGCTCGGCGCATACCGGTTGCCGAAGGATGCGACCGGCGGCCCGATGCAGCAGCACCTGCTCGCTGCCGAACCTGGGCATGTGTTCGGCAATGAGGGCCTCGGCCTGCGCGACGCTGATCGACTCGGTCATGGACATGGCACGGTGGCAACCCGGCAAAGGTGCTGGCAAGGATTATGGTGTGGGTATCGGGGATGCACAATCGGAGCGGCGATATCCATCATGCGCCCAATGCCACGGCCTTGACCTGGGCCCATACCTCATCCCCGGGCGACAAGGCCAGGGCATGCCATGAACGGCGCGTGATACGGGCAAGCAAGGTGCTGCCGGAGGCATCGAGCTGCACCAGGCATTGCGAGGACGCGCCCGCATCGGCCATGGCGACGATGCGGCAGGACACCTGGTTCAGTGCGCTGGTAAGTGCCTGCGCTTCGCGGGTCAACACCACGTCACGGGCGGCGATGCGACAGCGCAACGACTGTCCCACGCTTTCCTCGTGCCGCGGCAACCACAGCTTGCCGCCGGGGAAATCCAGTTCGATGAGCTGGTCGTGCATGTCCACGCCGGAGACCGTGCCCTCGATCACCGCACCCAGGGCCTCCCCGAGTGCGGGCGGCAGATCCAGGCGGGTCAGCGTGCCCTGCAGGCTGCCCTGGGCCACGACATGCCCGGCCTCGAGCAGGACGATGTGATCCGCCAGCCGAGCCACCTCGTCGATGTTGTGGCTTACATAGATCGTCGGGATGGCGAGCGTGGCATGCAGGCGCTCGAGGCAACCCAAAAGGTCGGCACGCGCCATGCCGTCGAGCGCGGAAAGCGGTTCATCGAACAGCAACAGGGCGGGATCGGACAGCAGCGCGCGGACCATCGACACGCGCTGGCGCTCGCCGCCGGACAGCGTGGCCACGCCGCGATCGAGCAGCGTGCGCAGGCCGAAACGGTCGACCAGGCCTTCGCGATCCAGGTGCGCGGGACGCCCGGCGCGCCGGAAACCAAAGTCGAGGTTGCCCGCCACCGAATGGTGGCTGAGCAGGCTGGGTTCCTGGAACACGTAGCCCAGGCGGCGCTTGTGCGGCGGCACGAAGACGCGACGTGCCGTGTCCTGCCAGACGTCGTGGCCAAACGACACCCGGCCGACGCTGCCACGCTCCAGCCCGGCGATGGCACGCAGGCAGGTGGTCTTGCCGGCGCCCGAAGGCCCGAACAGCGCCGTGATGCCTCGCGGCGGCAGCGCCATGTCGATGTCCAGCGCCAGTTCCCCGCGACGCAGGGCAAGCCTGGCATCCAGCCCGTGTTCCGCCTCAGCCACGCTCGTACCTGCGCGGGCGCAGCAGCGACATGGCCAGCAGGGCGGCGAACGCCACCACCATCAGGCACAGGGACAGCACGTTGGCCTGGTGGTATTCGCCCGCCTGCACGTGATCGTAGATACGCATCGACAGCACGCGGGTCTGGCCCGGGATGTTGCCGCCGATCATCAACACCACGCCGAACTCGCCCACCGTGTGTGCAAAACCGAGCACCGCCGCGGTGACGACGCCGGGCCATGCCAGCGGCAAGGCCACGGTCAGGAAGCGGTCCAGCGGCCCCGCGCCCAGGCAGGCGGCGACCTCCAGCGGTCGATCGCCGATCGCCTCGAAGGCGTTGTGCAGGGGCTGCACCACGAACGGCAGCGAATACAGCATCGAGGCCACCACCAGGCCCTGGAAGCTGAAGGGCAGCGCCGCCAGCCCGAGGGCGGCGATGATGCGTCCCACCAGCCCGTCGGGCCCCAGCAGCATCAGCAGGTAGAAGCCGAGCACGGTCGGCGGCAACACCAGCGGCAAGGCCACCACCGCGGCAATCGGTCGTCGCCAGCGGGACCCCGTATGCGCCAGCCACCAGGCCAGCGGCAGGCCCAGCAACAGCAGCAGCACGGTGACGGTGCTGGCCAGCCGCAGCGTCAAGCCCAGCGCCTGCACGTCCTGGTCAGAGAGCAAGGCCATGGCCGGGTCTCAATGCTCCGCGCCGTCAGGCAGGCTGAATCCGTAGCGGGCCAGGATGGTGCGCGCCGGCGCCTGCTGCACGTAGTTTGCGAAGTCCTTCGCCAGCGCGCTGCCGGCGCCGCGCCCGGTCAGCACGAAGCTCTGCCGCAGCGGCTCGTGCAGCGAGGACGGCACCGGCGCGTAGCTGCCCTTGCCCGGTGATGCCAGCACCAGCGATTCGGCCACCAGGCCCACCTGCACGTTGCCGCTCTGTGCGAACTGCGCGGTCTGCGCGATGTTTTCGCCGAACACCAGCCGCGGCTGCACCGTGTCCCACACCCCTGCCGCGCGCAGAGCCTGCTCGGCGCGCTTGCCGTAGGGCGCGTGCTGCGGATTGGCGATCGCGATGCGGGCAAAGCGCGGCTGCGCCAGGTCGCCCACCTGCACGCCGCGCATGTCGATGCTGGCACTCCACATCACCAGATGCCCGACCGCATAGGGAACCGGCTTGCCGCCGGCCTGGCCATGCGCGACCAGCTGCTGCGGGTAATCGCTGTCGGCCGAAAAGAACAGCTCGAAAGGAGCGCCCTGCTCGATCTGGGTCAGCAGGGTTCCCGAGGAACCATAGACCACCTCGATCCGGCTGCCGGGGTGATCCTTCTGGTAGGCGCCGGCCAGCTGGTCCATCGCCTGGTGCAGGTCGGCAGCGGCCGCCACGGTGATGCGTGCCTGCGCGAGCGCGGCCTGGCACGGCAGCAGCAACCACGCGAGCACGATCCATCCATGCAAAAGACCACGCTTCATCCGCCAGCTCCTTCGGTCGGGTCCACCCTGCCAGTGCCCGAGCGTAGCCGAACGCACCGGGAATTCGTGTGATTCAGCGGGAGCGACGATGCCGCACGCTGTCCCTTACATCCACGTCGAACAGCAGCTCCAGCGAGTCACCCTCATCGCCCGGCAACACGAAGGACAGGCCCTCCCGGGTCGGCAGGCGCGCCGCATGGTCGCGCACGGCGGCCTCGGGAATCTCCACCAGCCAGGCGTCCGGCTGGCCGCCGAAGCACGCCGGTTCGCCGGCGCCCAGCCTGAGCGTGCACGACACGTCGAATGCCGAGGCAAAGCGCGTTCGTGCGACCACCGGTTCACCGGCCAACAGGCGGGCCAGCTCGTCTTCGTTGATGCGCACGCGCAGGTTCTGGCCTTCGATCTGCAGTTTCATCTCAAGCTCCTTGCGGGCGGAGGTCGGCAAACGGCGGCAGCACTCCCGGTTGCAGGCCGGCCACGACGACGCGCGTTCCGGCAAGCAGTGGACCGGCATCGTCCGGAAGCACCACCCAGCCATCGGCCTCGGCGAACGGGCGGATGCGGAACGGCTGTGGCTGCGCCATGACGTGGGCGATCCATCGGCCCTCCCCGTCCTGCGCGAGCGAGGCCCGCAGGAAATGGCGCAACCCGGGCTTGGGCTGCTGGTCGTCGGCGAGGACGGCGTGCCACGCGGGTTCGGCGGGCTGCCCCTGCATGGCCCGGAGCAAGGGCGCGACGAAGAAGCGGAATCCCACCGCGACCGCCATCGGCGTTCCAGGCAAGGCGAGCACGATCACGCCGTCGTCGAAGCGGGCCGCCAGCACCGGCTTGCCGGGGCGCATGGCTACCTTGTGGAAGAGCAGCTCCGCCTGCTGGCTGCGCAGGGTATCCGGAACGAAGTCGTAACGCCCCATGGACACCGCGCCCGTGCTGAGGACCAGGTCGGCGCCCGCCTCGCGTGCGCGTGCCAGCGCGTCGGCATAGGTCAGCGCGGTGTCGTCGACGGTCTCGCAGGACACGACCTGCATGCCCATCGCCACGAGCGACGCGGACAGGTAAGGCCCGTTGGAGTTGTAGATCTCGCTGTCGGACAGGGGATGGCCCAGGTCGGCCTGCAGTTCCTTGCCGGTACAGATGATGGCGACGCGCGGCCGACGTGACACCTCGACGGCCGTCACGCCGATCGACGCCAGCAACATGATCTGGGGCGGTGCGATGACCGTGCCCGCGCGCAGCGCCACCGAATCCCTGGCCACGTCGCTGCCTGCGTAGCGCACGTTGGCGCCTCTCTCCAGCGCCTCCAGCAGCCGGATGCGCGCGGGCGAACCGTCACTGCGCGAAGCCAGCAATTGGATACGCTCCACCGGGATCACGGCATCGAGGCCATCGGGCAGGCGCGCCCCGGTCATGATCTCCCAGGCCATGCCAGCGGACGATCGCGGATCGTCACCCGCCGCCTGCGAGCCGAGGACGTCGTGTTCGGAACCGGCATCCAGCCGGTGTCCCTGGGTCGCCAAGGCGTAGCCGTCCATCGCTGCATGATCGAACGATGGCAACGCCATGGGGCTGGCCACGTCACGCGCCAGCACCCGGCCCGTCGCCAGCCCGGCGGCCAGGCGCTCGGCATCCATCCGGCGCGCATGGCTCAGCAACGTCTCCAATGCCTGTTCAAATCCGATCATGAGGCGGTATCGCGATCAGCGTGGCGAGATTTGGCATGGTGCAACGCGACCCTGCCTGGTGCGAGTCACTGTACACGCAAGCGTTCCTCGCATGCTCCCATCGAAATGCGTTGCGTCGCACCATCATGACCCGCCTTCCGCTGCGGCTTGCCGGCGCACGGCGCGCCACTCTCGTTCGACTTAAGTAGGGTGGCGCGCCGAACGCGGCCGCCTCGAAGATCGCGCCTGGTGCCAGGCCCCCTGGCCTGGCGACAACGGGGGAGTTGCTTATGGTGAGCGTACCGGAAGCAGAAGTCCTTGACGCGGCGCAGGGAGGGACGCCGGGATGGTTGGCCAGGGAAAGCACCATTGCAGGAACGCGCTTCAATCGATGGCTGGTTCCGCCCGCGGCGCTGGCCATCCACCTGAGCATCGGCATGGCCTACGGGTTCTCCGTCTTCTGGCTGCCGATGACCAAGCTGGTAACCGAGGCCGATCCGGCCGCCTGCGCGAAGCTGGGGTTCCTCGCGCAGCTGTTCACCACCGGCTGCAACTGGACCGTGCCGGCGGTCAACCACATCTTCGAGACCTTCATCGCCATGCTCGGCATCTCCGCCGCGATCTGGGGTGCATGGCTGGAACACGCCGGTCCGCGCAAGGCGGGATTCATCGCCGCGCTGTGCTGGGGCGGCGGCCTGGTGATCGGCGGCATCGGCGTGTCGATGCACCAGTTGTGGCTCGTCTACCTGGGGGCTGGCGTACTGGGCGGCATAGGCCAGGGACTCGGCTACATATCGCCGGTATCGACCCTCATCAAATGGTTTCCGGACCGACGCGGCCTCGCCACCGGCTTCGCCATCATGGGTTACGGCGGCGGCGCCATGATCGGTGCGCCGATCGCCGTGGCCCTGATGCAGAAGTTCTCCTCGAACGGCGTGCCGGGCGTGTCTGCCACGCTGATCTGCATGGGCCTGCTCTATGCGGTGGCCATGACCGCGGGTGCCTTCGGCTTCCGCGTGCCGCCCAGCGGCTGGCGCCCGCTCGGCTGGACGCCACCTGCCGGCTCGGCGAACAAGCTCATCACGCATCGCCACGTGCATCTGCAGCAGGCTTGGAAGACGCCGCAGTTCTGGCTGATCTGGACGGTGCTGTGCGTGAACGTCACCGCCGGCATCGGCGTGCTGTCGATGGCCAGCCCGATGTTCCAGGACGTGTTTGGCGGCAGGCTGCTCGGGCTGGACGGCGTGGTCGAACTCAGTGCGGCGCAAAAAGCTGCGATCGCCGCATCGGCCGCGGGACTGGTGGGCCTGATCAGCCTGTTCAACAGCCTGGGCCGGATCTTCTGGGCCTCGACCTCGGACTTCATCGGCCGCAAGACCACCTACTTCATCTTCTTTGCCCTCGGCATCGCGCTGTACTGCACGCTGCCCACGCTGGGCCACCTGGGCCTGGCAGGCGCCTTCGTGATCGCGGTATGCATCATCCTGTCCATGTATGGCGGCGGCTTCGCCACCGTGCCGGCGTATCTGTCGGACATCTTCGGCACGCAGATGGTGGGTGCGATCCACGGCCGCCTGCTCACCGCGTGGTCGGTGGCCGGCATCGTCGGGCCGTTCCTGATCGCCGCGGTACGCGAAGCGCAGCTCAACGCGGGTGTGGCCAGGAACCTGGTGTATGACCGCACGCTCTACATCCTCGCCGTACTCCTCCTGGTCGGCATGATCTGCAACCTGCTGGTGCGGCCGGTCAGGGACAGTGCGCAGATGACGGATGAAGAACTGGATCGCGAACGTTCCCTGCAACACGAGGCTGCGACCCTCTCCGGCAACGCCCAGGACGCGGCGCGCGGCGGCTTCGGCCTCGTGGGTATGGTCGCCTGGGCAGCGGTTGGCATACCCTTCCTGATCGGTGTATGGATAGCCATCACCAAGGCAGCCGCCCTGTTCTGAAGAGATCCACCATGGTGGAAACATGAAGCGAGCGATAGACATCGCCGTACTGCCGGCCATTCCCGAGCACATCCGCGTGGCGGTGCTCGAGGTGACCGCGAAGCTGAAAGACACGCCGGGCGCCCTGCTCCCCATCCTGCATGGGGTGCAGGACGCACTGGGTTATGTGCCGGCGGACGCCGTGCCCCTCATCGCGCGCGAGATGAACCTCTCGCGCGCCGATGTCCACGGCGTGATCAGCTTCTACCACTACTTTCGACAGCAGCCCGCCGGGCGGCGCGTGATCCACCTGTGCCGCGCGGAGTCCTGCCAGGCGATGGGTGCCGTCACGCTGGAGCAACATATCAAGCGGCGCCTGGACGTAGACTTCCACGGGACCACGGCGGATGGCGCCTATACGCTGGAGCCGGTCTATTGCCTCGGCAACTGCGCGTGCTCGCCGGCAATGATGGTGGATGGCGAGCTCAAGGGGCGCATGACCCCTGAACGGTTCGACGCCTGGCTCGAGGCGGAGGCGACATGAGCATCACCGTCTACGTGCCGCGTGACGCCGGCGCGCTTTCGCTGGGCGCGGAAGCCGTGGCGACCGCCATCGCCGCGGAAGCTGTCCGGCGCGGCATCGAGTTGCGCCTGGTGCGCAACGGCTCGCGCGGCCTGTACTGGCTCGAGCCGCTGGTGGAGGTGGACACTCAGGCCGGCCGCGTCGCCTACGGGCCGGTGCAGGAAGACGACGTGCCCGCCTTGTTCGATGCGGATTTCCTGCGTGGTGGCGGGCACGCGCTCGCGCACGGCCCGACCCACGACATCGATTACCTGAAGAGCCAGCAGCGCCTCACGTTCGAGCGCGTGGGCGTGGTCGACCCCCGCAGCCTGGAAGACTATCGCGCCCATGGCGGCTATCGCGGCCTCGCGGCCGCGCTGCACATGAGCGGCGAAGAGATCGTCCAGACCGTCATCGATTCCGGCCTGCGTGGACGCGGCGGCGCCGCCTTCCCTGCCGGCATCAAGTGGAAGACCTGCCTGGACGCACCCGCCACGCAGAAATACGTGGTGTGCAACGCGGACGAAGGCGACTCGGGCACCTACGCCGACCGCATGATCATGGAAGGCGATCCGTTCATGCTGATCGAGGCCATGACCATCGCCGGCCTCGCCGTCGGTGCGAACCAGGGCTACGTCTACCTGCGCGTCGAATACCCGCATGCCCGGCGCGCCATGGAGGCCGCCATCGCCACCGCCGAAGCGGCCGGCTACCTCGGCGATGACGTTTGCGGCAGCGGCAAGGGCTTCCGCCTCGAAGTGCGCATGGGTGGCGGCGCCTACATCTGCGGCGAGGAAACCTCGCTGCTGGAATCGCTCGAGGGCCGGCGCGGCCAGGTGCGGTTCAAGCCGCCGCTGCCCGCCATCGAGGGCCTGTTCGGCAAACCCACGGTGATCAACAACGTGGTCACGCTGGCCTCCGTGCCCATCATTCTCGATCGCGGTGCCGGCTATTACCGCGACTACGGCGTGGGCAGGTCGCGCGGCACGGTGCCCATCCAGCTTGCGGGCAACCTCAGGCGACCCGGCCTGGTCGAGCACGCCTTCGGCCTCACCCTGCGCGAGCTGGTGGAAGGCTATGGCGGCGGCACCGCCAGCGGGCGGCCGATCCGGGCCGTGCAGGTCGGCGGTCCACTCGGCGCCTATCTTCCGGCGTCGCGGCTCGATACGCCCATCGACTACGAAGCCTTCGCCGCCATCGGCGGCATGCTGGGCCATGGCGGCATCGTGGTCTTCGACGACACCGTCGACATGGCCGCGCAGGCGCGCTACGCGATGGAATTCTGCGCCATCGAATCGTGTGGCAAATGCACGCCCTGCCGCATCGGCTCGACCCGGGGCGTCGAAGTCATCGACCGCATCGTTGAAGGCGACGTGCAGGAACGCGAGCGCAACGAGGTACTGCTGCGCGACTTGTGCGAGACGATGGTCGCCGGCTCGCTCTGTGCGCTCGGCGGCATGGCACCCTTCCCGGTGCTCAGCGCGCTCGATCATTTCCATGAAGATTTCGTGGGCGCGGCCGGCAAGGCCGCCGTCTGAGGAGGTAGAACCCCATGCTGTCCATCGTCGAAATCGACTACGGCACGCCCAAGTCCCGGTCCGAGACCCTGGTCGAGCTGTACATCGACGGTCGCAGCATCCGCGTGCCCGAAGGTACCTCGGTGATGCGTGCCGCCGCGCAGGCCGGCATCGCCATCCCCAAGCTGTGCGCCACCGACATGCTGGAAGCGTTCGGTTCCTGCCGCCTGTGCCTGGTGGAGATCGAAGGGCGCAAGGGTTACCCCGCGTCATGCACCACGCCCGTCGCGGCCGGCATGAAGGTGACCACGCAGACGCCGAAGCTGGCGCAGATCCGTCGCGGGGTGATGGAGCTGTACATCTCCGACCACCCGCTCGACTGCCTCACCTGCCCGGCCAACGGCCACTGCGAACTGCAGGACATGGCGGGCGTGGTGGGACTGCGCGAAGTGCGCTACGGCTACGACGGCGCCAACCATGTCTTTGCGACCGTCCCTGCACGCGAACATCAGGAAGCGGCCGTCCATGGCCGCACTTCCCGGCAACAACCCAATCCCCATTTCGCCCGCAAGGACGAGTCCAATCCGTATTTCGCGTTCGATCCCTCCAAGTGCATCGTCTGCTCGCGCTGCGTGCGCGCCTGCGAGGAGGTGCAAGGCACCTTTGCGCTGACCATCCAGGGTCGCGGCTTCGACTCGAAGGTGGCGGCCAGCCAGGACAACCGCTTCCTCGATTCCGAATGCGTGTCCTGCGGCGCCTGCGTGCAGGCCTGCCCCACCGCCACGCTGTCGGAGAAGTCGCTGATCGACAAGGGCCAGGCCGAGCACAGCGTGGTCACCACCTGCGCCTACTGCGGCGTGGGCTGCAGCTTCCGGGCGGAGATGAAGGGCCAGGACGTCGTGCGCATGGTGCCGAACAAGGATGGCCACGCGAACCACGGCCATTCCTGCGTGAAGGGCCGCTTTGCGTTCGGCTACGCCACCCACCCGGACCGCATCACCTCGCCGATGATCCGCGCGAAGATCTCCGACCCCTGGCGCACGGTGAGCTGGGAGGAAGCGATTGCCCATGTCGCCGGCGAGTTCAAGCGCCTGCAGGCGACCTACGGCAAGCATGCCATCGGCGGCATCACCTCCTCGCGCTGTACCAACGAGGAGACCTACCTGGTGCAGAAGCTGGTGCGCGCCGGTTTCGGCAACAACAACGTGGATACCTGCGCGCGCGTCTGCCACTCGCCCACCGGCTACGGACTGAAGTCCACCATCGGCGAATCGGCCGGCACCCAGGATTTCGACTCCATCGAATCGACCGACGTGGTGCTGGTGATCGGAGCGAACCCCACCGACGCGCACCCGGTATTCGGCTCGCAGATGAAACGCCGCCTGCGCCAGGGCGCCCGGCTGATCGTGATCGATCCGCGCCGCATCGACCTGGTGCGCACGCCGCACGTCGAGGCGCAGTTCCACCTCAGGATCCGCCCCGGCACGAACGTCGCCATGCTCAACAGCCTGGCCCATGTGATCGTGACCGAGGGCCTGGTCGCCGAGGACTTCGTGGCCCGGCGTTGCGAGCCGGACGCGTTCGCCAAATGGCGCGCCTTCGTGTCCCAGGACAAGTACAGCCCCGAGGCCATGCAGGAGGTGACCGGCGTACCGGCGGACCAGGTCCGCGGCGCGGCGCGGCTCTACGCCACTGGCGGCAACGCCGCGATCTACTATGGCCTGGGCGTCACCGAACACGCGCAGGGCTCCACGGCGGTGATGGGCATCGCCAACCTGGCCATGGCCACCGGCAACATCGGCCGCGAAGGCGTGGGCGTGAACCCGTTGCGCGGCCAGAACAACGTGCAGGGTTCGTGCGACATGGGCTCCTTCCCCCACGAGTTCACCGCCTACCGCCACGTCAGCGACGACGCGGTGCGCCACAGCTTCGAGGCCGCCTGGGGCGTGCCCCTGCTGGCCGAACCGGGACTGCGCATCCCCAACATGTTCGAGGCCGCCCTGGACGGCAGCTTCAAGGGCCTCTACATCGAGGGCGAGGACATCGCCCAGTCCGATCCGGATACGCAGCACGTCACCGCCGCGCTCACCTCGATGGAGTGCATCGTGGTGCAGGACCTGTTCCTCAACGAGACGGCGAAGTTCGCCCACGTATTCCTGCCCGGCAGTTCCTTCCTGGAGAAGGACGGCACCTTTACCAATGCCGAGCGGCGCGTGTCGCGCGTGCGCAAGGTGATGGAACCCAAGGGTGGTTATGCGGACTGGGAGGTGACCCAGCTGCTGGCCCAGGCCATGGGCTATCCGATGCACTACACCCATGCCTCGCAGATCATGGACGAGATCGCCAGCCTCACCCCGACCTTCCGGGGCGTGAGCTTCGCCAGGCTGGACGAGCTGGGTTCCGTCCAGTGGCCCTGCAACGACGAGCATCCGCTCGGCACGCCGGTGATGCACGTGGACGAGTTCGTCCGCGGCAAGGGGCGCTTCATGCTGACCGAATACGTGCCGACGTCCGAGAAGGTCAATGCGGAACACCCGCTGATCCTCACCACGGGCCGCATCCTCAGCCAGTACAACGTGGGTGCGCAGACGCGACGCACCGCCAACGTGATGTGGCATGACGAGGACCGCCTGGAAATCCACCCGCACGACGCCGAGGAACGCGGCATCGTGGACGGCGACTGGGTCGGCGTGACCAGCCGCTCGGGCGAAACGGTCCTGCGTTCGATGATCTCCGAACGCATGCAGCCGGGCGTGGTCTACACCACGTTCCATTTCCCCGGCTCCGGCGCCAACGTGATCACCACCGACAACTCGGACTGGGCCACCAACTGTCCCGAATACAAGGTCACGGCCGTGCAGGTCACCCGCGTCACCCAGCCGTCCGAATGGCAGAAGCGGTACCGAGCCTTCACCGAAACGCAGGAGGCGTTGCTCGAACAGTCGGTGAAGCCCGCTTGACCGCGCCGGAACAAGACGAACCCTCCAAGGGTTACGTGACCCGGCCGGTCGACCGCTGGCGCCATGGCGCATCCACCACCGAAAGCGATTTCGTCGCCGAGGAAGTGCCGATCGCAATGGTCTACAACGGCGTCACCTTCGCCGTGATGATGGCCACGCCGCACGACCTGGACGATTTCGCGCTGGGCTTCTCGCTCAGCGAAGGCCTGATCAACGATCCCGCGCAACTGCTCCAGCTGGAATGCCACGCGCTGATCGAGGGCATCGAACTGGCCATGCGCGTCACCGACAATGCCTCGGGCGCACGCATCGGCAAGGAGCGCGAGCGCCTGCTGCCGGGCCGCAGCGGCTGCGGCCTCTGCGGCACGCGCGACCTCGAAAGCGCGATACGCCACGATCGTCCGGTCGGCCCGGGCCACTCCGTCACGCGCGAGGCGCTGGAAGAAGCCCAGCGGCAACTGCAATCCCTCCAGCCGATGAATGCGGCCACCGGCGCCGTGCACGCCGCCGCCTGGGCGGACCGCTCGGGCCAGATCCTGCTGGTGCGCGAGGACGTCGGTCGCCACAACGCGTTGGACAAGCTGGTCGGCGCCATGCGCCGCAGCGGCCTGGATCCCGAAGACGGCATGGCACTGGTCACCAGCCGGGCCAGCTACGAGATGGTGACCAAGGCCACCAGCGCCGGCATCACCATGCTCGCGGCCATCTCGGCGCCCACCGCGCTGGCGATCGAACTGGCGCGCAGCGCCGGCATCACCCTGGTGGGCTTCACCCGGCCGGGCAGCCACAATGTCTACACCCATCCCGATCGCCTGCAGCCGTTCGAGACGCACGAGACGCACGAGACGCCATGAGAATCGAACGCCTGGTCACCATGGCCAACGACATCGCGACCTACTTCACCAGCGAGCCCGACCACGCCGCCGCCGTGCTCAGCGTGCGCGAGCACCTGAAGCGCTACTGGGATCCCACGATGCGGCGGCAGATCAAGGATCATCTCGCGCACGGCGGCGAGGGCCTGGTTCCGCTGGCCCGGGAAGCAATCGCCGAGTTGCAGGTCCCGCCCGCCGACGCGACGTGACGCCCGCTGCAGGAACCCGGCCTGCCCTCCCACCGGTGACCACGACGGACGCCATGTCGGGAGTTCCGGGGGCAAGGCGTGCGTCGTTCCACGCGAGCGACCGTTAGGTACCGTCCCTCCCAACGCTCCGCCATGGCGAGCGCTTCCTGCACCCGCATGTGCCGCCGCAGCCGATGTCGCGGTGTGGTCAAGCGACGGGAATGCACGACGCGACCGCTGCGTCGCGACCGCGCGGCAACGCCCCGCCATAGCGTCCATCGAACGGTTGCCCGCCGACGCGATACCGCTTTTTTTCAGCCATCCGAATTCACACCGCTTTCACTGCAAAAGCCAGCGGGCTGCGTAAACTTGTCGCTGCCCACACGAGACGTTTCATGTAGGCGCGCGCCTGACGCCGACGCTGATCTGACCTGGGTCAGAAGACGGCACGAACGCCGCGCCTAGTCTGGACGTTGGGAGCCGTGTGGAAGCTTCCTGCTCGTGAGGTGTGCATGGAAACATCACCGAAGGCGGGTCCGAAACGCCAGGAGAGGAACACCTTCCTCCTGCTCGCCGTTGTCCTCTTCCCGGTAGTGGCGGTGATGTTCGTCGCCGGCTACGGGTTCGTCGTCTGGTTCTGGCAAATGTTCGTCAGCGGCCCGCCCGGGCACTGACGCGATCGCGTTCGGTTGACTGCATTCCGCACAAGGGGCCGCCATGAAGGGCGAGCAGCACATCTCAAGCCTGGTCGTACTCCATCGTCCGGAGAGCGCGCGCATCGTGCGCGAATTCGCGGCCGCGCATCACGCGCTGGAAATCGCCGTCGAAGGCGACTCCCGCTGCGTGCTGCTCTGCGAGACGGACAACCAGCGGGCCATCGTCGACCACATCGACGCGCTGGCCCTGCTGCCGGGCGTGATCAACGTATCGCTGGTCTACCACCACGTGGAGCCCGCCGATGAACTCGACAAACCCGCCATGACCATGGCATCGCATCAGGGAGCCGACGTATGACACCGACCATGACGCGACGCGAGTTCGTGCGCAATACGGCCGTCGCCATCGCCGCGAACGTCGCCGGCCTCGCGCTCCCGGCCAGCGCCACCAACGTGTTGCTCGAGGGCGACCTCACCCAGCTCAAGTGGAGCAAGGCGCCCTGCCGCTTCTGCGGCACCGGCTGCGGCGTGAACGTGGCCGTCAAGAACGGCCGCGTGGTGGCCACCCATGGCGACGTCCACGCCGAGGTCAACCGTGGCCTCAACTGCGTGAAGGGCTACTTCCTCTCCAAGATCATGTACGGCACCGACCGCCTGACCCAGCCGCTGCTGCGCAAGAAAGACGGCGCCTATGCGAAGGATGGCGAGTTCACGCCGGTCTCCTGGGACGAGGCCTTCGACGTGATGGCCGCGCAATTCAAGCGCGTGCTGAAGGAAAAGGGCCCCGGCTCGGTCGGCATGTTCGGGTCCGGGCAATGGACCGTGTGGGAAGGCTATGCCGCCAACAAGCTCTACAAGGCAGGCTTCCGCAGCAACAACCTCGACCCCAATGCGCGCCACTGCATGGCGTCGGCCGTGATGGGCTTCATGCGCACCTTCGGCATGGACGAGCCGATGGGCTGCTATGACGACATCGAGGCCACCGATGCGTTCGTGCTGTGGGGCTCGAACATGGCCGAGATGCATCCCATCCTGTGGACGCGCGTCACCGACCGTCGCCTGTCCAACCCGCACGTGAAGGTGGCGGTGCTGTCGACCTTCGAGCACCGCAGCTTCGAGCTGGCCGACATCCCGATCGTGTTCACGCCCCAGACCGACCTGGTGATCCTCAACTACATCGCCAACCACATCATCAAGAGCGGCAAGGTCAACAAGGATTTCGTCAACCAGCACACCACCTTCAAGCGCGGCGCCACCGACATCGGCTATGGACTGCGCCCGGACAATCCGCTGGAGGTGAACGCGAAGAACGCCAAGGACCCCACGGCCAGCGACCCCATCGACTTCGAGCAGTTCGCCGCCTTCGTGGCGCCGTACACGCTGGAAAAGGCCGTCGCCATGACCGGCGTCGAAAAGGGCTGGCTGGAGCAGCTCGCCGAGCTCTACGCCAATCCCAACACCAAGGTCGTCTCGTTCTGGACCATGGGCTTCAACCAGCACACGCGCGGCGTATGGGCCAACAACATGGTCTACAACCTGCACCTGCTGACGGGCAAGATCTCCACGCCGGGCAACAGCCCGTTCTCGCTGACCGGCCAGCCCTCCGCCTGCGGCACCGCGCGCGAAGTGGGTACCTTCAGCCATCGCCTGCCCGCCGACATGCTGGTGGCCAACCCCGAGCATCGCAAGCACGCCGAGGACATCTGGAACATCCCGCGCGGGATCATCCAGCCCAAGCCCGGCTTCCACGCGGTGGAGCAGAACCGCAAGCTGCGCGACGGCGTGCTCAACGCCTACTGGGTGCAGGTGAACAACAACATGCAGGCCGGCGCGAACCTGATGCAGGAGACGTATCCGGGCTATCGCGATCCACGCAACTTCATCGTCGTCTCCGACGCCTACCCCACCGTCACCGCCCAGTCCGCCGACCTCATCCTTCCCGCCGCAATGTGGGTGGAAAAGGAAGGCGCCTACGGCAACGCCGAACGACGCACCCAGTTCTGGCACCAGTTGGTGAAGGCACCGGGCGAGGCGAAATCGGACCTGTGGCAGCTGATGGAGTTCTCCAAGCGCTTCACCACCGACGAGTGCTGGCCGGCAGACATCCTCGCCGCGAATCCGCAGTACAAGGGCAAGACCCTGTTCGAGGTGTTGTTCAAGAACGGCAAGGTGGACAAGTTCCCCACGTCGCAGATCGAGGCCGGCTACGACAACGACGAATCGTCCGCGTTCGGCTTCTACGTGCAGAAGGGCCTGTTCGAGGAGTACGCCGAATTCGGCAGGGGCCACGGCCATGACCTGGCGCCCTTCGACGCCTATCACCAGACGCGAGGCCTGCGCTGGCCCGTGGTCGACGGCCACGAAACGCGGTGGCGCTATCGCGAAGGCACCGACCCCTACGTCAAGGCCGGCACCGGCTTCCAGTTCTATGGCAACAAGGATGGCCGTGCCGTGATCTGGGCCCTGCCCTACGAGCCGCCCGCCGAAAGCCCGGACAAGGAATTCGATCTCTGGCTGGTCACCGGCCGCGTGCTGGAGCACTGGCATTCCGGTTCGATGACCATGCGCGTGCCCGAGTTGTACCGTGCGTTTCCCGAGGCGGTGGTCTTCATGAATCCCGACGACGCGAAGGCGCGCGGTTTCAAGCGCGGCGACGAGGTTCGCGTGGTATCGCGCCGTGGCGACATGCGCTCGCGCATCGAGACACGGGGACGCAACCGCATGCCACCGGGCGTGGTGTTCGTGCCCTGGTTCGACGCGGGACAGCTGATCAACAAGGTTACTCTGGACGCGACCGATCCGATTTCCAAGCAGACCGACTACAAGAAGTGTGCGGTCAAGGTCGTGGCTGTCTGAGAGCCTGCCCCAAGGGGAAACTGATATGCGCGACAAACCGCTCATCGCCATCGGCCTGCTGGTCCTGATCGTCGTGGCCGCCGTCGCCTTCGTGGCGGGCCGGAAGGCCGGCAGCGCGCCGCCACCGGTGGCCGCCACGGCCGCGACCTCGGCCAACCTGCCATCGCCAGGCGCCAAGCCTGCCGCCGACGAAGCGCCGCAGGGCAACCAGATCGACGCCATCCGCCGCGGCATACCGGTGAACCAGGAAGGCATGGCGCCCACGCTGGCGCATGTGGAGAACGCCGACATCAAGCGCAATCGCGCCTACCCCATGCAACCGCCGACGATTCCGCACTCCATCGACAACTACCAGGTCGACAAGAATTCCAACCGCTGCCTCCTCTGCCATGCGCGTGCCAACGCGGACAAGTTCCAGGCACCGCCGGTCAGCGTCACCCATTACATGGATCGCGACGACCAGTTCCTCGCGACCATCTCGCCGCGACGCTATTTCTGCAACCAGTGTCACGTGGTGCAGACCGACGCCAAGCCGTTGGTCGCCAACAACTTCAAGGATATCGACACGATCTTGTCGGAGCAGTCCGAACATAAGGCGAACTGACCATGTGGACACGGATCAAGTCGTGGGCCCTCGCCTTCTGGCGGACCATGCGCAAGCCCAGCGTGCACTACAGCCTGGGCTTCCTCACCCTGGGAGGCTTCGTCGCCGGTGTGCTGTTCTGGGGTGCCTTCAACACCGCGCTGGAAGCGACCAACACCGAAGCGTTCTGCACCAGCTGCCACGAGATGCACGACAACGTGTTCCAGGAGCTGAAGTCCACCATCCACTACAGCAACCGCTCGGGCGTGCGCGCCACCTGCCCCGACTGCCATGTGCCGCACAACTGGACCGACAAGATCGCGCGCAAGATGCAGGCTTCCAAGGAGGTGTGGGGCAAGATCTTCGGCACGATCAACACGCGCGAGAAGTTCCTCGACCACCGCCTGGAGCTGGCCGAGCACGAATGGGCCCGACTGAAGGCGAACGACTCGCTGGAATGCCGGAACTGCCACAACTACACGTCGATGGACCTCACGCGACAATCGAGTCGCGCCGCGGATATCCACAAGCGCTGGCTGGGCTCGGGCGAGAAGACCTGCATCGATTGCCACAAGGGCATCGCCCACCATCTGCCGGACATGGACGGCGTACCGCAGGGCTGAGCAAGCGCGGGGCGGACGGAAACCATGCCGTCCGCGAAACGGGCGTTGCCCCCTTCACGCCACCTGCACTGCCCACGCTGGCGGACGGACGTAGACTCTGGGTGGAGTCCGGCGAAAGCACCCGCCAGGGAGCGGCATCACGCCCAGCGCCGCCGTACTGCCGGCCATGAACGCCACCGCCCCAACCATCGTGCGGCATCGGTTGCGCGTCCGGCGCAGGATCCTCCTGCTGCCGCTGCTGGCCCTGCTCTGCGCGCTGCCGGCACGCGCCGACGACACCTCATGGCACCTGCAACTGTCCGGCGAATGGAGCGCGCCGAGCGGCTGGGTGCAGGTGCGCGAAAACCAGATCCAGGGCACGCGCCTGCACCTTGGCGACGACCTCGACGTCAACGACATGCAGACCCTCCGCCTGCAAGCCTGGAAGCCGTTCTCCGACGTGAGCGAGTTGCACCTCGGCTTTGCCACGAACCAGCTGCTGGGCAACGCCAGCACCGGCGTGCCGGTTTACTTCAACGGCACCACCATCGCGCCCGGTCATCTCGGCAGCGCCACGCACTTCCAGGATTTCATCGCCTTCGACGCCTCGTACTGGCACCGCCTGGCCCCGATCGGCCGGGGCGCCTTGTACGGGAGCGTGGGCGCGACCTACGTGATGCTCAATTTCCGGGTGCACGGCACCATCGCCGCAGACAGCGTGGGCAACGAACTCAAGGAGGACTTCTACGTGCAGGAGCTGCCGGTACCGATCTTCGGACTGCACCTGCGTTATCCGCTTAACGACGCGCTGCGCTTCACCGCGGACGCCAGCTGGGGGCGCCTGCCCTGGGTCAACAGCTTCCGCACCGAAGGCGGCGAGGTGAAGACCGCGCAGACCAACTGGGAAGCGGTGCTGGGGCTGGAATACACGCTGTCGCCGCAATGGAAACTGGTGGGCTATCTGTTCCATCGCTACTACGCCCAGGACGAAAGCAGCCACGAGGACGGCAACCAGGTCAGCCTCGCCACCAACGGCGGCGGCATCGGCGTCACCTACCAGTTCTGACGTGGCGCTACCCGCCGGGCCATGGTGGGCCTGGTCCGCAGACGGCCAGCCCACCACGCCGTTCCCGCGATGCGCTAGCCCACGCGGGCCAGCACGCCCTTCATCTCTTCCGCCGAGAAGGCCCGCAGCGTTTCGGAACGCGTGTTGCCCATCGCGCCGATGCTGACGGCGAACGCCGTGGCGGACTGCTCGTCCTGGCTTTCGATGACCACGACGATGTCGTACTGGCCCAGCGTCCAGTATATGTCCTTGATCGTCGCGCCGAACTTGCCCGCCAGCGCCTTGACGGCCTCGGCCCGCTGGGTGGTGTCCTTCACGGTGCGCATGCCCTGGTCGGTCAGCCGGGTCAACGAAATATAAGTCGCCATGCTCGCTCTCCTCGTCGAAACAAGTGATGGAGGAACCTGGGCGGTAACCGCGGTGGCGTCGGTCCCGTAGCGCCGGACGGCGAACCAGCGGACGCGGGGCACCTCCGACCGCATGAAAGCCGGGCGGTCGGCACAACGAGCGGGGACTATAGGGCCGGGGTTGCACCCGCCAGGTGAAGGCAGGCGGTGGCCGGGACGATCAGGCGTGGGGTGGCCCCTTGAGCTCGACCATGTTGCCCTGGGGGTCGTACAGGTAGATGGACGGCCCCTCGCCCCTGGCCCCATAGCGCGAGCCGATCTCGCCCACCCGCACGCCATGGGACCGGAGGTGGGCCACGATGGCCGCCTCGTCGTAGTTCTCCACCTGCAGGCACAGGTGGTCCATGTTGTGCCCTTGTTCGCCCGGCCCGGCGCCGCCCAGCCGGCCCAGCTTGCCGTCCAGCGCCACCAGGTCGATCAGCGAATCGCCGGCGCGCAGCTGGACCAGGCCGATCTCGTCCTGCCTGCGTTCCTCGCGGCAACCGAGCACCTCGCAGTAGAACCGCTGCACGGCCGGCACGTCCCGCACGCGCAGCACCACGTGGTCGATCCGGGCCAACTGGAAGGGAGGCGTCATGGTGCTTACCAGGGTTGGGGGCGCCCATCTTACGCGGGATGAGACTCGGACCACACCGCGACTGAAGCCAGGGCGGCAGAGGGAGGCAAAGCGGGTCCGGGCATCCTATAATCGTCGTTTAGCGTGTGGTGGGAGAAGCGGTGCGAACCGCTGCCGAAGGCGCAACGCCCGTAATCGCTCAGGCCCCATACCATCACTCGTACCAACACTCTGGAGAGACCGGTCAAGAGTCGCTAACAAAACTACTGCGCGCCCCCGAGGCGGGCGCGGTCGGTGCTCGGAATCCTCATGTACGCCCCAAGTACATTCCGGTTCCTGCGCGCCGCCCACACCCACCTCGAGAACGCTCGCTACGTTTTGTTAGCGACTCTGAAATCCGGCGCCGAAGGGGCACGAAGCGCAAGCTTCCAAACTCTCAGGCAAAAGGACAGAGGGGCGCTTCACGTGCGGCTTGCACGTCCGGCCGTCATTGGTCCCGCTCCTCTATTGCCATCCCGGAAGCCCCTGCCATGAGTCAGAACGCCCATCCTTCGCTGCGCGACCTCGAGCACCACGACGCCTTCATCGAGCGTCATATAGGCCCCAACGACGCGGAAATCGCCACCATGCTCGGCGTGGTCGGCTACGAATCGCTGGAAGCAATGACCGACGCCATCGTGCCGGGCAAGATCAAGTCGCCGGCCCCGCTCGCCTTGCCGGCACCGATCACCGAAGTCGAAGCGATCGCCAAGATCCGCGCCATCGCCGACAAGAACCAGGTGTTCCGCAGCTTCATCGGCCAGGGCTACTACGGCACGCTGACCCCGAACGTCATCCTGCGCAACATCCTGGAGAACCCGGCGTGGTACACGGCCTATACGCCGTACCAGGCGGAAATCTCGCAGGGCCGCATGGAAGCGCTGATCAACTTCCAGACCATGTGCGCCGACCTCACCGGCATGGAGATCGCCAACGCGTCCCTGCTCGATGAAGGCACCGCCGCCGCCGAGGCGATGACCCTGGCCAAGCGTTCGGCCAAGTCCAAGTCCAACGTGTTCTTCGTTTCCAACGCCGTGCACCCGCAGACGCTGGAAGTGATCAAGACCCGCGCCGAGGCGATGGGCATCGACCTGCACATCGGCGACGACAGCGAAGCCACCAAGGTCGAGAGCTACGGCGTGCTGCTGCAGTACCCCAACACCTTCGGCCGCATCAACGATTACAAGGCCCTGGCCGACGCGGTGCACGCGCGCCACGGCGTGGTCTGTGTGGCCACCGACCTGCTCGCCCTCACCCTGATCGCCTCGCCGGGCGAATGGGGCGCGGACATCGTGGTCGGCAACACCCAGCGCTTCGGCGTGCCGTTCGGCTTCGGTGGCCCGCATGCCGCCTTCATGGCCTGCCGCGACAGCTACAAGCGCTCGATGCCGGGCCGCCTGATCGGCGTGTCCATCGACGCCGAGGGCAAGCCGGCCTACCGCCTCACCCTGCAGACCCGCGAGCAGCACATCCGCCGCGAGAAGGCCACCTCCAACATCTGTACCGCGCAGGTGCTGCTGGCCGTGATGGCCAGCATGTACGCCGTGTACCACGGTCCGGAAGGCCTGACCCGCATCGCCCGCCGCGTGCATCGCCTGGCCTCGATCCTGTTCGTGGCATTGCGCCAGGCCGGCGTGACCGCCGGTGCCGACTTCTTCGACACGCTGCACGTCACCGGCGTGGATGCCGCTGCCCTGCATGCCAAGGCACGTGCCGCCGGCATCAACCTGCGTGCGATCGACGCGAACAGCGTCGGCGTCAGCCTGGACGAAACCACCACGCGTGCTGACGTGGTCGCGCTGGCCGCCGTGTTCGGCGCCACCATCGCCGACATCGATGCGCTCGATGCCCAGGTGCACGATGCGCTGCCGCGCGATCTGGTCCGCAAGACCAAGTTCCTCACCCACCCGGCCTTCAACACGCACCACAGCGAGCACGAACTGCTGCGCTACATGCGTTCGCTGGCCGACAAGGACCTGGCGATGGATCGCACCATGATCCCGCTGGGCAGCTGCACCATGAAGCTCAACGCCACCGCCGAGATGATTCCGGTGACGTGGCCCGAGTTCGCCAACATCCATCCGCTGGCCCCGGCCGACCAGGCCACCGGCTACAAGCAGCTGATCGACGAGCTGGAAGCGATGCTGGTCGAGTGCACCGGCTATGACGCGGTGAGCCTGCAGCCGAACTCCGGCGCGCAGGGCGAATACGCCGGCCTGCTGGCGATCCGCGCCTACCACCGCTCGCGCGGCGAAGGCCATCGCGACATCTGCCTGATCCCCGAGTCCGCCCACGGCACCAACCCGGCCTCCGCGCAGATGTGCGGCATGCAGGTGGTGGTGACCAAGTGCGACGCGAACGGCAACGTCGACGTCGAGGACATCAAGCGCGCCGCCGAGAAGTTCAGCGACCGCCTCGCCGCCCTCATGATCACCTACCCGTCCACGCATGGCGTGTTCGAGGAAGACATCGTCAAGATCTGCGAGATCGTGCATGAGCACGGCGGCCAGGTGTACACCGACGGCGCCAACATGAACGCACTGGTCGGCGTCGCCAAGCCCGGCAAGTGGGGTTCGGACGTCTCGCACCTCAACCTGCACAAGACCTTCTGCATCCCGCACGGCGGTGGCGGCCCGGGCGTCGGCCCGTGCGCGGTGAAGTCGCATCTCGCCCCGTTCCTGCCGCGCACCTTCGGCGGCGAGGGCGACGTGGGCATGGTGAGCGCGGCCAGCTTCGGCTCGGCCTCGATCCTGCCGATCAGCTGGATGTACATCACCATGATGGGCGCCTCCGGCCTGCGCCGTGCCACCCAGGTGGCCCTGCTCAACGCCAACTACATCGCCAAGCGCCTGGCCCCGCACTACGAGACGCTCTACACCGGCCGCAACGGCCTGGTGGCGCATGAGTGCATCCTCGACGTACGCCCGATCAAGGACGCCACCGGCATCGGCGCCGAGGACGTGGCCAAGCGCCTGATCGACTTCGGCTTCCACGCGCCGACGCTGAGCTTCCCGGTCGCGGGCACGCTGATGGTCGAGCCGACCGAGAGCGAATCGCAGTACGAACTGGATCGCTTCATCGACGCGATGATCCAGATCCGCGACGAGATCCGCGCCATCGAAAGCGGCAAGCTCGACCCTGAGGACAATCCGCTCAAGCACGCGCCGCATACGGCCGTGATGGTGTCGGCCTCGGAGTGGACGCACGCCTACACCCGCGAGCTGGCCGCCTTCCCGCTGCCCAGCCTGAAGTTCCAGAAGTACTGGTCGCCGGTGGCCCGCGTGGACAACGTCTACGGCGACAAGAACGTGTTCTGCAGCTGCGTGCCGGTGGAAGCGTTCAAGGGCGAGATCGAGGCGTTCAGCGAGCCGAACGTGGCGTAATCGCGTTCCCGCCGTGATGAACAAGAAGGGCTCCGCTTGCGGAGCCCTTTTTTTGTTTGCGAGCCTGGGCGTTACTTTGCGTCACGTGCTCAGGCGTCCAGCGGCGCGCCTTGCTGCAGCAAAGCCGCTTCCTTCATGCGATGGTAGGCGAACGTACCGCGGACACCCGTGATGAAGGCCAGCAACAGGCATACCGCCACGAAAACGCCAAACCCGAGACTCAAAGGCTGCGTGGCGAACTGGATGATCTTTTCTATCGCGAACAACACCAGGCCGATGACGGCGAAGCTCTTGGAGCGCGCACGGATACGCCAGGCAATCACGGCAAAGACCACGGCATCCGCATAGGCCGTCGCGCCAATGCCTGCGATCGTCTTTCCAGAAGCGACAGCGATGGTCGCAATCAGCACGGTAACCACCGCACAGACCAGTGCCGCCCAAAAGCCTTGATTCGAGGCCTGTTCCGCATCGGCGAGATTGCCGATCTCCGGCCAATACCAACGTTCCGGTTTGCTGCTCCTGGCCACGTGATTTCCCCTGTCACGTTGAGTGCCACCGGCGCCCTCCGCGCCGTGGTCGAACCGATGTTAGCGATTCAATGGGTCCGGCGGTGCGGACAGCCTCCCCAGTCTCTCTTTTCCACTAGGGACTACTTTCGATGCGCGGACGGGAGCGGGGTTAGCACAGATGTGATCGGAGGAATCCTTCTCCCTATGGGAGAAGGTGCCGGCAGGCGGATGAGGGTGCGGGCGGAGCGAGGCATTTAACGGTATGGCAAGTCCGCACCCTCACCCCAACCCCTCTCCCGACGGGAGAGGGGCTTTTCAGGCTTGGGTGGTGACTGGAAAGATCACCCGCCGTTCTTCGCCAACCAGGCATCCACCGACGGCAGGCGGTCGTTGCGCACCATCATGCGGTACTTGATGTTGGCCACGGCCGTCTCGGCATCGCGACGCGAGCTGGCCGCCAGGTACTTGCTGGCGTAGCCGTTGATCTTGTCGACCATCGCGGCATCGAACGAGCTGGCGCCCAGCGTCGGGTAGTAGCGGCTGCGCGAGCTGCCGTCGACCACCTTGTCCACCTGTTCGCGGTGGGCCATGGCGAAGTCGAAGGCCAGTTCCGGATGCAGGCGCGACACGATGCGGATCATGCCGGCGCTGTTCGTGGCACCCGGCTCGTCGGTCAAGGCGAGATCCAGCGCGCGCTTTGCGAGTGCCTCGTCTTCCACCGAGGCCAGCTGCGCGTACAGGCGATCCTTCACCAGCGGCGTCTTCTCGGCCTGGGCGGCGGCGTGCAGCTTGTCCCAGGTGGCCGCGTCGGCATGGTTGGCCACGATGGCGAGGATGGTCTTGCGCAGTTCGGCCGGCACGGCCTTCGGATCGGTGGCCTGCGCCGCATAGCGACGACGCGCCTCGCCGATGACCGAGCTGTCGCCCAGGCCGGACAGCGTGTTGATCAGGTGGCTGCGCAGGATCGTGGTCGGCACGCTCTCGTTCGGCTTGGCCTCCCAGCCCACCCGCGCGAACACCGGCGACAGGCGCTTGATCGCGAACTCGCGGAACGTCGCCTGGCGCCTGGCGTCGCCGCGATAGTAGTCATTGAGCGCGGCTAGGCTGCCGGCCACTTCGTCCCAGATCTGCGGATCGGCGTCGACCGGCGTGGCCTTGGCCAGGTCCAGGAAATCCGACACCGGCTGCAGGCCAGCCATGCTCAACGCCCAGGTATCGCTCATCACGCCGAGCTGGTCGATCGGCTCGAGCTTGGTGAAGCTGCCCTTGATCTCGGCGACCTGCGTCGGTGCGTACAAGGTGCGGTAGTAGCCGCTCTGCCCCGCATTCACCAGCACCGGACCACAACCCGGCACCGCCAGCGTGGCTTCGCCATCGACCAGCGTGCGCACCGGCTTGCCGCCGATGCTCTGTGCGGTCACCGGCACATGCCAGCGCAGCGGCTTCTTGTCCGGGCGGTCCTTGGTGAACTCGCCCTGGGTGAGCTTGAGCGTCACCGTGTTGTTCGCGCACTCGCCCGCAGCCACGCGAATCAGCGGGATGCCCGGCTGCAGCGTGAACTCGTGCGCGATGGTGGTGACCTGCTTGCCCGGCACCACGGCGTCCATGGCATGCCACAGGTCGTCCGACACCGTGTTGCCGTAGGCATGGGCCTTGATGTAGTTGCGCACGCCGGTGCGCCAGCTCTCGGCGCCCACGTAGTTTTCCAGCATGCGGATCACCGACTCGCCCTTGGCATAGGTGATCGAGTCGAATGCCTGGCTGGCCTGCTCCACCGTATCGATGCGCTGCACCACCGGATGCGTGGTGACCACGGCGTCGCGCGACATCGCGCCTTCGCGGATGCCGACGGCGTCAAGCTTGGTGTTCCACTCCGGATGCAGGCGGTCGGTGGTGCGCGAGGCCATCCACGAGGCAAAGCCCTCGTTGAGCCACAGGTCGTCCCACCAGCGCATGGTCACCAGGTCGCCGAACCACTGGTGCGCCATTTCGTGCGCGGCCGTGTTGAACACTTCCTGCTTGTCCGACTGGGTGGAGATCGACGGATCGAGCAGCAGCGCGTACTCGAAGGTGTAGATCGCGCCCCAGTTCTCCATCGCCGAGAAGAACTGGCTGCTGCCCGGCGAGGCGACGTTGTCGAGCTTGGGCAGCGGATACGGCACGCCGAAGTAGTCGTTGTACTCCTTCAGCACCGCACTGCCGGACTCGAGCGTAAAGGCGCCCTGCTCACTCAGGCCCTTCTGCGTGATCACACCGATCTCCACGCCCTCGGATTTCGTCGTGATGCGGTCGAATTCACCGGTACCGAAGAACAGCAGGTAGGTCGACATCTTCGGCGAGGTCTGGAACGTAACGTGCGAGAGACCATTGCCGGCATCGGTCTTCGACGCCACCGGCATGTTGCTCACCGCCATGTCGCCGGCGGGAACGGTCACGTCGAGATCGAACGTGGCCTTGTAATTCGGCTCGTCCCACGACGGGATGAAGCGACGGGCGTCGGAATTTTCGAACTGGGTGTACAGCGCGCGCTTCTTGCCGGCCTTGCTGTCGTAATCGATGGCGAACAAGCCATTCGCCTGCGTGCCGATCTTGCCGCTATACGTCATCGACAGCTGGTACTTGCCCTTGGCGACCGGCTTGTCGAAGGTGAAGGTCGCGGTCTGCGCCTCGTTGTCCGTGCTCACCTTCGCCACCATCATGGAGGCGCCCTTGCCGGCCGAGAGCTCCACCTTGCCGAAGCTCATGTCGATGGCATTGAGCGTGATGCTGTTGGTGGGCTCGAGCACTTCCACGTCGACCGTCACCTTGCCGTCGAACGTCAGCGTGGATGCATGCGGCGTAATCGACACGGCGTAGTGCGAAGGACGCACGGCGCGCGGCAACTGGGTGGTGGTCTGGGCGCTGGGCGCTGCATCAGCGGCCAGCGCGGCCCCGGTGAAAGTCACGCCGGCCAGTGCAAGCGCAATGGCGGAAACCAGGCGAGTACGCATGTTGTGTCCCTTCGTTGGTGGGCCAAGTAGGTGGCCCAGAAATGGTGCAAAACACGTCGATGTTGGGGTATGCGGGCGCCAACCAACATGGCCGGAAGTCATGGTGGCCAGAGCAGCGCCCCCTCCTGTAGGAGCGCACCCGGTGCGCGAATAGCCTACGGAGCGATGACGCCCTGACTCCGCGGTCGCCCACTGGGTGCGCTCCTACAAGTGCGCTAGCGTGGCGCAGCAAAAAGCCCCGCCAGGCGGGGCTTTCTGGGGCCAGGACTTACATCGCCCGATCAGGCGAACGGGTCGTCCAGCACGATGGTGTCGTCACGATCGGCACCGGTGGCGACGAGCGACAGCTTGCAGCCGGAGAGTTCTTCCACGGCACGCAGGTAGGCGCGGGCGGCCGGCGGCAGCTTGTCCCACTCGCGGATACCCGCGGTGGATTCTTCCCAGCCCGGGAACTCCAGGTACACCGGCTTGCACTCGGCCCAGCCGTCGGCGTCCAGCGGCGCCAGCTCGCGACGCTTGCCGCGGTATTCGTACGCGATGCAGACCTTGATGCTGGGCAGGCCGTCGAGCACGTCCAGCTTGGTGATGGCCAGGCCGTTGATGCCGTTGATCTGCACGGCGCGCTTCAGCGCCACCAGGTCGATCCAGCCGCAGCGGCGCGGACGGCCGGTGCTGGCGCCGAACTCGTTGCCGACCTTGCGCAGGCGCTCGCCCATCTCGTCGTGCAGCTCGGTCGGGAACGGACCGCCGCCCACGCGCGTCGCGTAGGCCTTGCAGATGCCCAGCACGTAGTCGATGTCGCCCGCGCCCACGCCGGTGCCGGCCAGCGCGCCACCGACGGTGGTGTTGGACGAGGTCACGTACGGGTAGGTGCCGTGGTCGATGTCGAGCAGCGCGCCCTGCGCACCTTCGAACAGGATGTGGCCGCCTTCCTTGCGCACGTCGTGCAGGATGGTGGCGACGTCGTCGACCATCGGGCGGATGAACTCGCCATAGGCCAGCGCGTCGTCCAGCACGGTCTGGAAATCGACCGGCTCGGCCTTCAGCCACTGCGTCAGGATGAAGTTGTGGTACTCGACGGCCGCCTTGATCTTCTCCGGCAGCTCGTGCGGGTACATCAGGTCGGCCACGCGCACGCTGCGGCGGGCCACCTTGTCTTCATAGGCGGGGCCGATGCCGCGGCCGGTGGTGCCGATCGCCGACTTGCCGGCGGCGGCTTCGCGCGCCTTATCCACGGCAATGTGGTACGGCATGATCAGCGGGGTCGCCGGGCTGATCTTCAGGCGCGAACGCACCTCGACGCCCTGCGCCTCCAGCTCTTCGATTTCCTGCTTCAGCGCCTGCGGCGACAGCACCACGCCGTTGCCGATCAGGCACAGCGCGTCATCGCGCAGGATGCCCGACGGAATCAGGTGAAGGACGGTCTTCTTGCCCTTGATCACCAGCGTGTGGCCGGCGTTGTGGCCGCCCTGGAAACGCGCGACGGCTTTGACCTGCTCGGTCAGCAGGTCGACGATCTTGCCTTTGCCTTCGTCGCCCCACTGAGCGCCAAGGATGACTACTGACTTGCCCATGATGTTGCTCTCGTCAATTTGAAATGGTCGGTGCCCCGGCGGGCGCGTTCTTTCCGCGACGTGGTTTCCCGGCAGGCCATCGCCTTGCCGCAACCACCACGCCCCGCATGTTCACGATGGTTTTGAACGGCCCATCCGCCGCATCACTCAATGCATCAACTGCAGCGCGACCAGCCCGATGCCGATGGCCACCGCGCCGAACACGCGCAGCGTGCGCGGGCTCAGCTTCACGGCCTCGCGCATGGTGGCCTGCCAACCGCGTGGAACGGCGAACAGCACCAGGCCTTCGATCACCAGCACCAGACACAGTGCCGCCAGCAGCTCACGCGACATCGCCTTCCACCTTTCAGTGCCTGGACGATGCGCCGTCGTTGAAATACCTAAGGAATTCCGAATCCGGCTTCAGCACCAGCACGCCCTTGCCGTCCTGGAACGACTTACGGTACGCCGCAAGGCTTCGATAAAACGCGAAGAACTCCGGATCCTGGCCGTAGGCCTGAGCGTAGATGGCGGCCGCCTGGGCGTCTCCTTCACCACGCACCTTCGCGGCGTCGCGCTCGGCCTCGGCCTTGATGACCTGGGCCTGGCGATCCGCGTCGGCCTTGATCGTCTCGGCGGCCTGCTGGCCGGTGTAACGCAGTTCGTTGGCCAGCTGGGCGCGTTCGGCGCGCATGCGCTTGTATACCGATTCGCTGACTTCGTCCGGCAGGTCGATGCGCTTGATGCGCACGTCGACCACGGCGATGCCGAGGTTCTTGCGCGCGGCGATGTCGGTCTGCTTGCGCACGCGCTCGGTGACGTCCTTGCGGCCGGCCGAGACCAGCTCCTGCAGGGTGCGACCGTTGAACTCGAAGCGCAGCGCGTCCTTCACGATGGGCGTGAGGCGGTTGGCCGCCTGCAGCTCGTCGCCGGCGGTGGCGCGGTAGTAGGCCGCGTTGTCGGCGATGCGCCACTTCACGTAGAAGTCGACGTTGACGCTCTTCTTCTCGGAAGTGAAGTAACGCTCCGGCTGTGCTTCCAGGGTGAGGATGCGGTTGTCGAAGGTCATCACCTGCTGCACGAAGGGCATCTTCACGTGCAGGCCGGGCGTGTCGCCGGTGCGCACGATGCGGCCGAACTGCAGCACCAGGGCGGTCTGCCCCTCGTGGACCACGAACAGGCTGTTGAAGCCGAGCAGCACCAGCAGCACGGCGACGATGGCGGAGACGAACTTCATGGCTGCTTCTCCTTGCCGGCCATCGCGTCATTGCCCGCGGACTGCATCACGGCACCCACGCCGGGCACTTCCTTGCCGGCGGCACGGTCGAGCGGCAGGTAGATCATGTTGCGGCCGCCGGAACCGTCCAGCACCTTGGGATTGTTGGACATCACGTCCTCGACCGTTTCCAGCCACAGGCGGCGACGGGTCACGTCGGGGGCGCCCTTGTATTCCTTGAGGATCAGGTTGAAGCGGGCCGCGTCACCGGTGGCGATCGCCACGCGCTGCGCGTTGTAACCCTGGGCCTCGGCCAGGATGCGCGAGGCGTCGCCCCGGGCCACCGGCACCACCTGGCTCGCGTAGGCACGCGCGTTGTTCTCGGTGCCCTGCTTGTCTTCGCGCGCGGCGTTGACGTCGTCGAAGGCGTCCTTCACTTCCTGCGGCGGTGCGACGTTCTGGAAGCTCACATCGGTGACCATCAGGCCCGAGTCGTATTCGTTCAGGGTGGCCTGCAGGATCTCGCGGGTCTGCTGCTGCAGCGTGTCGCGCACCGCGGCGGCCGGCGTCGCCGGCACCACCGGGGTGGCGACCGTGGGCGCCGTGCTGGCGGTCGCCGGGGTCGCGGCCGTGCCCTGCTCGTTGCCCTGGCTGGTCAGGATGTTGTCCATGATGTTGGCGCCGACCACCGTGCGCACGGCGGCCTCGGCGGCCTGGCGCAGCGTGTCTTCCGGCGGGCCGCTCAGCGAGAACAGGTACTTGCGCGCATCCGACACCTGGTACTGCACGTTGAAGTCGACCGAGATGATGTTCTCGTCGCTGGTCAGCATGCGCACCTTGTCCGACACCGAACGGATCTCGGTGGTGCCGACCTTGGTCACGGTTTCGAGCGGACGCGGGAACTTCAGGTGGAAGCCCGGCTGCAGCGTGCGCGAGAACTTGCCGAAACGCAGCACCACGCCGGCCTGGCGCGCATCCACGATGGTGTAGCTGCTCATCACCACCCACACGATGACGAAGGCCAGCAGGATGACGAAGATGCCGCCCGCGCCGCCGCCGAGCTTGCCGAAGCGGTCGCGAAGCTGCTTGAGGATGTCGTCCAGCCCCGGCTTGTTGCCGGTGGGGCGATTCTTGCCCCAGGGATCACGTTGCCCGTTGCCGGGTTCGTTCCAGGCCATGGTCAGTCTCCTTGAGGCCGCTGGGAGGCCGGCTGCATTGGCCGGGAAACACATTGAACGGGTTTGGACATGGTCTCGGGTGCTTGTCGTGACAAGTGTGCCGCCCGGGCCCGGATGGCCGCACAAACACCGGGCATTCTACCAGAGCCGGGCGGGGATTCCTCCCCGTGGCCGGTGACGGCCCGATTACATGGACTCCGGCTCTTCCACGCTGCCCAGGATGTCCCGCAGCAGGGCGGCCTCGGCGGCGCTGCCGCCACTGAGCGGGGCGATCACGCTGCGCGGCGCGTCGATGCTGAGCCGCCAGCCGTGCTCGTCCACCTCTTCGCCCGCGATGGCGCCGGCGGCCTTGAGGCGCGCATGAAGGCGGCCGGCCGAATGCGGCAGGCGCAATTCGGACTGCACGCGAGCGCCGCCCAGCAACTCGCCCAGGGCCAGCTTCAGCAGGTCGAGGCCGGCGCCGGTGGCGGCCGACAGCCATACGGTGGTTGGGCGGCCTTCGGCATCACGGTCGATGCGGGGTTCCAGGCCGGCCAGGTCGATCTTGTTCATCACCCGCAGCTGCGGCAGCTCGCCGGCATCGATTTCCTCGAGCACGTTGTCGACCACCTTGGCCAGGCGCTCGCGCTCCTCGTCGGCGGCGTCGCTCACGTGCAGCAGCAGGTCCGCGTCACGCGCCTCGGCCAGGGTGCCGCGGAACGCGGCCACCAGGTCGTGCGGCAGCTCGCGCACGAAGCCCACCGTATCGGCCAGCACGGCGGGCCCGCAGGACAGGCCATCGAGCTTGCGCACGGTCGGATCCAGCGTCGCGAACAGCAGGTCGGCGGCGAACACCTCGCCCTCGGTCAGCACGTTGAACAGCGTGGACTTGCCTGCGTTGGTGTAACCCACCAGGGCCACCCGCGGCACCGTGTTGCGCAGGCGCGCGCGGCGTTGCTGCACGCGCTGGGTCTGCACCTTCTCCAGTCGCTTGGCGAGCATCTTCACCCGCTCGGCGAGCAGGCGGCGGTCGGTTTCCAGCTGGGTTTCGCCCGGGCCACGGTTGCCGATGGCACCGCCGCGCTGGGCGTCCAGGTGGGTCCAGCCCCGAACCAGGCGCGTGGCCAGGTGCTTGAGCTGGGCCAGCTCCACTTCCAGCTTGCCTTCGTGCGAGCGGGCGCGCTGGGCGAAGATGTCCAGGATCAGGCCGGCCCGATCCACCACGCGGATATTGAGCAGCTTCTCGAGGTTGCGCTCCTGCACCGGCGTGAGGAGATGGTCGACCAGCACCAGGTCCGCCTCCAGCGCACGCGCCGCCTCGGCGATCTCGTCGGCCTTGCCGGTGCCGATGTAGTAGCGCGGATTGGGGGCGTCGACGCGGGCACTGATGCTGCCCAGGATCTCGGCGCCGGCCGACTTGGCCAGCTCGGCGAACTCTTCGGCACGCCGCACCGCGTCCCCTTCCCCGCGCGAATGCGGGAGGACGAGGACGGCGCGTTCGCCTTTCTTTTGACGATCAAACACGGATGGGAACGGACCTGTAGGAAGACGCGACGCCGCGGGCGGGAGGCCCACGGCGCCAGTCAGGAGTGGAAAGTTTATGCCGGCGTGCCGCCAGACCCCAAAGCCGGGGGCCGGCCTTACGCCCTCTCACTCACATGGGTCGACAGGTCCGCCGAATCAACCTTCGGCGTCGGTCGCCGCCATGGCGGCTTCGCCATGACCCTCGTGGCCATTGCCGACGCGGACGTTGCGGCTGGGCACGACGGTGGAGATCGCGTGCTTGTAGACCATCTGGCTGACCTGGTTGCGCAGCAGCACGACGAACTGGTCGAAGGACTCGATGGTGCCCTGCAGCTTGATGCCATTGACCAGGTAGATCGCCACCGGGACGCGCTCCCGGCGCAGTGCGTTCAGAAACGGATCTTGCAATGATTGCCCTTTGGACATTTCTTGTTCTCCCCTCGCAAACGGACGGGCCGGATAAAAGACGCACGCCGCGCCCCGGCCTAAGACGTAGGAATATTAACCACTTTTAAATCGTTGATGAAAGACCAGAAGTGCATCTGCCCGATGTGTGAAGAAGACGTTTAGAAAACGCCTCGCAAGATGTGTTCTGCATCTCAAAGAAACAGCTCGAGCGCGCCCTCGGCGCGCGCCTGCAGACCCGCCCGATCCGGATCGAGCACGCGGGCATCGAGCTCGCTGCGCAGCCACGTGATCTGGCGCTTGGCGAGCTGGCGGGTGGCGAAGATGCCCCGGTCGCGAAATTCGGCGGCGCCCGTTTGGCCGTCCAGATATTCCCACGCCTGGCGATACCCGACGGCGCGGATCGCCGGCAGGTCGGCGTGCAGGTCCTTGCGCCGGCGCAGGGCGCGCACTTCGTCGAGGAAACCGGCCGCGAGCATGGCGTCGAAGCGATCCGCGATGCGGGCGTGCAGGGGCGCACGGTCGGCAGGCAGCAGCGCCAGTTTCAGCACCCGCCAGGGAAACCGCTCGCCGCTGCCACCCTGCTGCTGTTCGGACAAGGGGCGCCCGGTGAGCTCGATCACCTCCAGCGCGCGCTGGATGCGCTGGGCATCGTTGGGACCGATGCGCGCCCCGGCGGCAGGATCGAGGCGCTGCAGGCGCGCATGCAGCGATGGCCAACCGGCCTCCGCGGCTTCGGCGGCAAGCCGTTCGCGAATCGCCGGGTCGGCTTCGGGCAGGCGCGAAAGCCCCTGCTGCAGCGCGCGGAAGTACAGGCCGGTGCCCCCCACCAGCAAGGGCACCCTGCCCCTGGCGGTGATCTCCTGCATGGCGTCCATCGCATCGCCGCGGAAATCCGCCGCCGAATACGGTTCGGCGGGATCGCGGATGTCGATCAGGCGATGTGGGTAGGCCGCCAGCGTTGCCGCATCGGGCTTGGCGGTACCGATATCCATGCCCCGGTAGACCAGGGCCGAATCGACACTCACCAGTTCCACCGGAAACCGCTCGCTCAAGGCACAGGCGAGCGCAGTCTTGCCCGACGCGGTCGGGCCCATCAGGAACACGGCGAGCGGGCGCTGATCGATCGGCATCCGCCCATTGTACGGTGCGTGGCCCGCGCGCCGTCAGGCGAGGAAATCCACCTTGCCGCCGGCGAGCTGGTACATCGAGCCGACGATCTTGATCTTGCCGTCCTTCTCCAGGCCGGCCAGCACCTCGCTGCGGCGACGGATCTCGTCGATGGTATGCCGCACGTTGGTCGCCGCCACGGCATCGACGTAGGCGTCGTTCTTGCTGCTGCGCTCGCCGTCGAATTTGGTGGCGTCCACGGCGGGCTTGATCTTTTCCAGCAGGCCGGTGAGGTTGCCCAGTTTCGCGCCGTCGATCGCGCCCTTGATGGCCCCGCACGCGGTGTGCCCCATCACCAGCACCAACTTCGCCCCGGCCACCGCGCAGGCGAACTCCATGCTGCCCAGCAGGTCGTCGTTGGCGATGTTGCCCGCGACGCGCGCATTGAACGTGTCGCCGATGCCGGCATCCAGGACGATCTCGGCCGGCGCCCTGGAATCGATGCAGCTCAGGATGACGGCGGCCGGGTACTGGCCGGCGGCGCTGGCCCGCTTCTGCGCGAGGTAATCGTGGGTATCGAGCTTGCCCGCGCGGAATCGTTCGTTGCCCTGCCTGAGCATGGCAATCACCTGGTCGGGCGTCATCGCATCGCGTTGCGCCTTGGTCAGCGCGGCGGCCTGGGCCAGCCCGGGCAGCATCCACGGCGTGACACCGATGGCCCCGAGCGCGGCCAGGCCCAGGGTCGACTTGAGCACCGCCCGCCGGCCGGCGTGGACGCCCGCGCAACAAGCCTCTTCATGCATGTCCATGACGCCCTCCTCCCCGGGGGAATGAACGCGTACTGCACGCCGACGGCAATGAAACCGGCGTGACGGGCCTGTCCAAGCAGGCACGTCACGCACGATCGGTGCACCGCCAGGCCGCTTCGACGGCGGGCCGCCAGGGGCGCGCCACGCCGCACGGGATCAGGGGGCGGCGTGGGCAGGCACGCCCAGCTCCTTCAACAGCTGCGGCGCCGGGTACACCTTGTCCATCAACCAGCGCATGTAGCGCAGGTCCACGTGGATGGCCCGCTTGTAGCGCGGATCGAACATCCAGCTCGCGCTCACCGCTTCCCAGTTGCTGTCGAAGTTGAGGCCCACCAGTTCACCCCTGGCGTTGAGCACGGGGGAGCCGGAGTTGCCGCCGGTGGTGTCGAGGTTGCTGAGGAAGTCCACCGGCATCGCGCCGGTCCTGGCGTCGGCATAGCCGGCATAGTCGCCTCGCGCGATCGCATCGAGCAGCGGCTTGGGTGCGTCGAACGGCTCCGCGCCGGTGTTTTTCTCCAGGATGCCCGCCGTGGTGGTGAGCGGCTGGTAGACCACCGCATCGCGTGCCTGCAGTGGCGTGACCTTGCCGTAGCTCACCCGCAACGTGGAGTTGGCATCGGGATACACCGCACGCCCCTGCTTCTCGCGGTAGGCGATCAGCGCGTCCATGTAGGCCGGGCGCAGGCGCAACAGGTCGCCCTCGCGCGCCTTGCGCTCCTCCTCCATGCGCAGCAGGGCCGGCTGCAGCTTCGCCGCCAGCACCAGCAGCGCATCGTCGGACCCGGCCAGCTCCGCCGGTTCGGCCTTCAGCCAATGCAGGCGCTGGGTCTCGTCGCCCAGCCGGGTGGCGCCATAGACCTTGTCCAGCGTGGCCGACAGATCGGCGGGCGTGCGGCCGAACGCGGCATCGAACTCGGGCAGGCGCTGGGCGTCGGGCAGCCTCTGGTAGCGCGTCAGCAGCGAAGCCAGCAGCTGCTTCTCCACCTTCGGATCGTAGCGGCGCTGCACCTGGCGCAGCATGCCGGCGGTGAGATCCTCGTCGCGCTGCTGGTAGCCGCTTTCGCGCTGCGCATCAGGCCGGGCGCGCTCGTGGGCGAGGCGCTGCAGGGTCAGCGCCGAGCGCATCAGCTGGGTCTGCGTCTGCATCACGGCCAGCAGCAGGTCGCGTTCGCGCGTCGCGTTGCCGGCGGCGATCAGCTGCCCCACCTGGTCGATCTGAGGCCGCAGCGTGGTCGCCGAGGGCTGGGTGGCCAGCCAGGCCAGCATCGCTTCCTCGTCCTTGCGCCGGATGGCGACGGCGTCGCTGCGCTTGAGGCCGTCCAGCTCGCCGCTGAATCGCTTGATGCTGTTCTTCAGCGACTGCAGTTGCGAGGCGTAGCGGATGGTCGCCGGGCGATCGGAATGACCGACCTCCTCGATCACCTCCTGCAACTGGCGCAGCACGTCCACCGTGGTGGGCAGGCGCCATTGCACCTGGTCGGCAAACTCGGCGGCGGTGCGATGGCGGTAGGTGACGCCCGGATAGCCGGCCAGCATCACGAAGTCGCCTTCGCGCACGCCCTGTTCGGCGATCTGCAGGTGGGCCGGCGGGTGGTACGGCACGTTGTCCTTGGCGTAGTCGGCCGGCTTGCCGTCCGGCCCCACATAGGCGCGCAGGACGGTGAAGTCGCCCGAGTGGCGCGGCCACACGAAGTTGTCCACCTCGTCGCCGTAGTTGCCGATGGCCCGCGGCGGCGCATAGACCAGGCGCACGTCGCGCAGCTCCAGCTGCTTCACCAGGTAGAAGTCGCGCCCGTAGAACATGTTGACCACGCTGCAACGGGTGCCCGGCTCGCGCTCGCACTCGGTCACCAGCGCCTTGCTGGCGGCGTCGAGGGCGTCGTAATACGCACGGCCGGTCTTGCCCCTGGCCGCGCCAAGCACCTTGTCGGTGACCTTGTCGAAGCCGGTGGTGACGCGCAGGCGGAAATCCGGGTTCGCCGGCAGTTCCTCCGCGCGGTCGTGCGAGACGAAGCCGTTCTGGATGAGGTCACGCTGGGCGTTGCTGTTGTACTGGATGACGCCGAATGCCACGTGGTGGTTGGTCAGCACCAGGCCGTCGTTGCTGACGAAGGAGCCGGTGGCGCCACCCACCTTCACCACCGCGCTCAACGGCGCCTTGGTGAGATCGGCGAGATCGGCGGGATTGCCCTGGAAACCCGCCGCCCGCAGCGGCTTGCCGATGCTGGGCAATTGCGAGGGCATCCACATGCCTTCGTCGGCCTGCGCAGCCGGTGCAAGCAACATGGCCATGGCCAATCCCATCTTCCTCAAGCGCATTCGTAGTGTCTCTGGGTGTTCGCAATAACTTGCGACCATAGAACGAAACGACCCAGTCCGTAACGCTGCATTGCACACTGCCACCCGGGAACAATCCGATACCTGCGGCAGCAAACCCGATGCCCGCCGCGCGATCGCGGCGAGCACGCGGAACCTCATCGACAGGACTGTCCGGCCGGCGGCGGCAGCGCCAGGAACACCGTGCTCCACAGCTGCGCGGCGTTGGATTCGTCCTCGTGCGCACCTTCCGCGCCGAACGGCTCGATGCGGTAATGGCCGTCGGCGTAGGACCAGGACCACAACTCCGACGTGCGCACGGCGCCCGCGGCGCAGATTGCGCGCCACAGTCCTGCCTGCGCGGCCTCGAGATGCTGGCGGGTCGTTGCCGACAGATCGGTTCGGGCCAGCTGGCGCTTCAGGCCGGCGGCCATGATGGCCTGCTGCCAGGCCCAGACCACGGTGCCGTGGTAGGCACTGTTGCCGAAGCGGGCCCACACGTCGCGATCGGCATAGGCGGGGTTGGCGACGACCATGCCCACGTCGGTCATCAGGCCTGCCGGGAACGGTCGCATCAGGTTGCCGACGTCGCGATCCAGCGCCGCGGCGTCCGGGTTGCCGAACAGCAGCTGGAAACCCTCGTCGGAATTCAGCACTGGAACCGGCTTGCCCTGCGCATCCAGCGCAATGGCGGGGAATGCCACGCCCTCCCCGTCCACGGCCTTCAATGCCGCCACATCGGACACGCCGACCTGCTTCGCGTAAGTACGGACCTGCCCGGCGGCGCGATCGTTCGGGATGCGCACGGTGAACAGGGCGCTGGCGTGCTGCGCCCAGTCGTTCGCGCTGGTCGCGGCCGCACGCAGCTGCGCGCGCTGGGCCGGCGTGGTGTAGTCGTCCAGCAGGCCGGCATCGAGGAACTGGCCGATGGCGCGCAGCGCCGCGGGCATCCAGACCGCGTTGACGTCATAGGGGTAGCGGCCACGACCGATGCCCTCGTTGCTGTCGCGCCACTGCCCCACCTTGGCGTTGGGCTTGAGCGCGATGAGGTTCGAATACACCGGCTGATGCGCGAAGGCTGCGCTGCTCTGGGCCACGAACATCAGGTTGCGCACCAGCGCATCACCCTGCCGCCCCGCCCCCAGCTTGCCGGCCAGGAAGGCGCGGGCGCCGTCGCGGCCGCGCGGGTCCTCCAGCAACCAGGCCGCCGCCACCGGCGGCAGCATCAGGTTGCTGTCGATCATCACGTAGTCGTAGATCGGCTCGGCCGACGGCTTGCCCTGCTCCTTGAGGTGCTGCAGCACGGCGAACTCGCCGATGCCTTCCTCATGGGCCACCTGGCCATCGGGCGAGAGACGCGCCAGCACCGAGGCAATGCCGGCGTCGACCGCCGCGGGCTGCAGCACCGGCATCAACAGGCGCAGGGACATCATCGTGTCGCGCCCGAAATAGGTGTCGAAGCGCCAGGAACCGGCAAGGAACTTCTCGCGGTAGCTGAGGAACTGCAAGGCCTCGCGGCTGCGCTGGTCCGGCTGCGCACGGTCATTGAGGAGGTTGCTGAACGGGGTCAGCGGCGTTTCGCCGGTGCTCGCTTCGAGGTGCAGGTGCATCGCCTCGCCCGGACGGTCCGGACGCAGCACGAGGTGCCCGTCCTCACGGGTGAAGCGACCGTTGTCCGTGCTCAAGGCGATCGCATAGCCCGGCGCTCCGTCCAGCCGCTGGCGCTGCCAACTGACGGCGCGCTCGCTGAGCTGCGGCGAGGCGGCGACCCCAGGCGTGGCCGCCAGCTGGGCGGCGTAGCCCTGGCCCTGCTGGTAGTCGCGCAGCATGCGGATACTGCCGAGTACGGCGTCCTTCACGACCAGTCGGTCGGCCGCGACGGTGGCGTCGGCGGCGATGCCGTTCCAGGCCTGGCCATCCACCGTCCGGCGTTGGCCGGTCAGCTGGCCCAGGGTCCAGCGCACCGGCTGGCCGGTCGGTTCGAACCAGACCCCCGCCCCGCTGTTGCCGGCAGGAAACGCCACCAGCATCCGCGGCTTGTCGCCCGAGCTGAGCAGCAGATGGGCGGCGACGCTGCCGTCCTGGAAGAACGCGTTCTCGATGTTCCCTTCGCGGATGCGGAACTGCAGGGGTGCCTTGCCCCCCTGGTCCGGCGCCGCCCATGCCGCCGGCATCCCCGCCAGGCCGGCCACCAGCAGCAGCGACGAGGCGACCGGACACCACCGGCCTTTCCGTCCCACCGTCCCCGCCGAACTCCCCACCCTGCTCAAACGCATTCGCCCGCTCCGTTCAGTGACGCACAGTCTTGCGACAGTAAAAGCATGGGCCCGGGACCACAACGTTGCAGTGCACGAGGCGGGCGCCCCGGGAGCCTTCTATAATGTCGTTTTTGCTGCCCTTCCCCACGGAAATCCCATGCCTCAGATGATGAAAGCCCTGGTCAAGCGCAAGCCCGAGCAGGGCATCTGGATGGAAGAAGTGCCTGTCCCCGAGGTCGGCCCCAACGAGGTGCTGATCAAGCTGGAGAAGACCGCGATCTGCGGTACCGACCTGCACATCTACAAGTGGGACGACTGGTCCCAGCGCACCATCAAGCCCGGCCTCACCATCGGCCACGAGTTCGTCGGCCGCATCGTGGAGATCGGCCCGGGCGTCACCGGCTACAAGATCGGCGACCGCGTCTCGGCCGAGGGCCACATCGTGTGCGGCCACTGCCGCAACTGCCGCGCCGGCCGCCAGCACCTGTGCCCGAACACCATCGGCATCGGCGTCAACCGCAACGGCGCGTTCGCCGAGTACATGACCATGCCGGCCTCGAACCTGTGGCCGATCCCGGACCAGATCCCGTCCGAGCTGGCCGCGTTCTTCGATCCCTATGGCAACGCCGCGCACTGCGCGCTGGAGTTCGACCTGATCGGCGAGGACGTGCTGATCACCGGCGCCGGCCCGATCGGCATCATCGCCGCCGGCATCGCCAAGCACGTGGGCGCGCGCAACGTGGTGGTCACCGACATCAACGACTACCGCCTGAAGCTGGCGGCGGACATGGGCGCCACCCGCGTGGTGAACGTGGCCAACCAGTCGCTGAAGGACGTGATGAAGGACCTGCACATGGAAGGCTTCGACGTGGGCCTGGAGATGAGCGGCAACCCGCGCGCCTTCAACGACATGCTCGACTGCATGTACCACGGCGGCAAGATCGCCCTGCTCGGCATCCTGCCCAAGGGCGCGGGCATCGACTGGGACCGCGTGATCTTCAAGGGCCTCACCCTGCAGGGCATCTACGGCCGTCGCATGTACGAGACCTGGTACAAGATGACCCAGATGGTGCTGACCGGCTTCCCGCTGCAGAAGGTGCTCACGCACCAGATCCACATCGACGACTTCCAGAAAGGTTTCGACCTGATGGATGCGGGCAAGTGCGGCAAGGTCGTGTGCTCGTGGAGCTGAGCTTCCACGAAACCATCACATAACCAAATACTCCGCCGATGTCATCGGCGGAAAACGCTGCTTCCGTCTCGGCCGCCCTAGTACACTCCTGCCAGGGCGCGCCGACAGCATGACCGGGATGGTGACGTTGCCAGGTCGTCGTGGCCTGGCGCGGTCGGCTCGCGATGACATCGGAGCACCGTCGGCATGGCTGATCTGTTCGGCAACCCCCGTCTGGCCGCAGGACGCGACCGCGCCCTCGCCGTCTATCGTTCGCGCCGCGTCCGCAAATGGACCCTGATCACCGCCATCGCGGTCGTGGTCTTCGGACTGCTCGGCTTCCTCGCCGCGCCCTACCTCATCCGCAGCCAGATCGAGAAACACGCCAGCGCCGCGCTGCAGCGCCAGGTCACGTTGGGCGCCGTCCATCTCAATCCCTACACCCTGCGCCTGCAGCTGGACCAGCTGCACATCGCCGACAGCGATGGCAAGTCGCCGTTCGTCGACATCGACCAGGCCGTGATCAACGCCTCGTGGGGCTCGCTGTTCCGCCTGAAGCCGGTGCTGGATGAATTGTCCCTGCAACGCCCGCGCCTCCGCATCGTGCGCACGGGTGACCAGCGCTTCAATTTCAGCGACATCATCGATCGCTTCAATGCGACGCCAGCCGACCCGAACGCGCCGCCCACGCGCTTCGCGTTGTCCAACATCAGCGTGCACGGCGGCGACATCCAGTTCGAGGACGAGGCGCTGAAAGCCAGCCACCACGTCGAGAACCTCGAGCTGGGCATCCCGTTCATCGCCAACCTGCCCAGCGACACCGACGTGTTCGTGCAACCGCTGCTGTCGATGAAGGTGGACGGCAGCCCGCTCCGCGTGGATGGCCACACCAAGCCGTTCGCGGACAATCGCGAATCGACCATCGATTTCCGCCTGGACCGCCTCGATCTCGCGCGCTACATCGGTTACGCCCCCACCACGCTGCCGGTGAGGATTCCCAAGGGCCTGTTGAGCGGCGAGCTCACGGTGCATTTCGTCCAGGCCAAGTCCGAGCCGCAGGTGCAGCTCACCGGCAAGCTGCAGCTGGACGACTTCGTGCTCAACAGCAGCGACGGCCAGGCGATCCTTGCCCTGGGCAAGGGCACCGCCGACCTGTCCGACGTGCAGCCGCTGCAATCGCGCTACGCGATCGGCGTACTCGCGCTCGAGCAGGCGCAGCTGTATTACACCTCCACGGCGGACGGCCGCAGCAATTTCGACACGTTGTTGGCGCCGCCGGAAAAGCCGGCCGCCGATGCGAAAGCCCAGCCGATGGACCTGCGCATCGCCTCGATGACGCTCGCCGGCAGCACCATCCATTACGCCAATGCCACCGGCAAGATCGACCTGGGCAATCTCCGCGGTGGCATGCAGGGGCTGAGCATGCAGGCCGCCCCGGCGGCCAAGCTGGACGTGACGGCGCAGATGTTTGGCGGCGAACTGTCCATGAAGGGCACGGTGGACCTCGCCAAGGACAAGCTCCTTGCCACCTTGAACGCCAGGCAGGTCGACATGGCGCCGCTGCAGGCGGCGACCTACCAGGGCCTGGCCGCCCGCCTCACCAGCGGCAAGCTGGATGCCACCGGCCAGCTGCAGGTGGACTGGGGCAAGCCGTTCAACGTGCGCCTGTCCGACGCCCATACCACGGTCACCGATTTCGCGATGGAGCCCCAGTACAAGGGCCATGATTCGCCGGTGGCGTGGAAGACGCTGGAGTCGGAGATCAAGCAGATCGACCTCGCCACGCAGCAGGCGCAGCTGGGCACCGTCAAGGCGACGGGGCTGAGCCTGGACGTGCAGCGCAACAGCAACAAGTACATCAGCCTCGTCGACCTGTTCGCGGCCAAGGGCGCGCCGGCAAAGAAGACCGGGGCCGACAGCACGCCGTGGCACTGGAGCATCGAGCATCTCGCCTTCGACAACGCGGCCCTCGCGTTCACCGACCTGGCCTCCGGCAGCGACAAGCCGGTGAAGATCAACGTCAGCTCGCTCAGCGGCGGCATGGACAACCTGAGCGACAAGCTCAACGAACCGCGCGAGATGAAATTGTCGGGCAGCATCGACAAGGGCAGCTTCACGGCCAGCGGCAAGGTGCAGCCGATGCCGACGCTGGCCGACATCCAGCTCGACACCAAGCGCCTGGACATCTCCACCTTCCAGCCGTACATCAGCGTGCCGTTGAACGTGACGATTTCCAGCGCGCGCGTCACCAGCAACGGCAAGCTGCACTACGACGGGCGCAGCGCCGAGCCGAAGATGACCTACAAGGGCAATGCCGCGCTGGAGCAGGTCCGCATCCAGGACAAGCTCACCGGCGACGACTTCCTGCGCTGGCGCACGCTGAGCGGCAACGACCTCGATGTCTCCTACGGGGTCGGCGCGCCGCGCATGCACGTCGGGAGCCTGGTGCTCAGTTCGTTCTACGCGCGCATGATCGTCAACTCGAACGGCACGCTGAACCTGTCCGAGGTGGTGGCCAACCCCGAGGCGGCGCCGGTCTCGGTGACGCGCGGCGAGAACGAGCAACCCGTCGCCGGGGCAGCACCGGCACCTGCCGCCACGGCGCCGAAGCCGGCCGCGGCACCCGCGCCCGCTTCGACGTCGAAGACCCAGGTCGCCGCCGCGACGCCCGCGCCCGCCTCCAACGCGCCTGCAGCACCGCCGGCCGATATCCACATCGGAGGCATCACGCTGGTCAACGGCCAGCTGAACTACACCGACAACTTCATCAAGCCCAACTACACCGCCAACATGACCAAGGTCACCGGCAAGATCGGCGCCTTTGGCACCACGCCGGGTGACCCGCCGGCGGACCTGTCGGTGCAGGCGGCGCTGAATGACAACTCGCCCATCGATATCGACGGCAGCATCAACCCGCTGCAGCCCGTGGCCTTCCTGGACATCAAGGGCAAGGCGAACGAGGTGGAACTGACCGACCTCAGCGCGTACTCCACCAAGTACACGGGCTATCCCATCACGGCTGGCAAGCTGACGATGGACGTCCACTACATGCTGGACCAGCGCAAGCTCAATGCCGACAACCACATCTTCATCACCCAGCTGACTTTCGGCGACCGCGACGAAAGCCCGGGCATCCAGCACCTGCCGGTGAAGCTGGCGGTGGCCCTGCTCAAGGACACCCAGGGCAACATCGACGTGAACGTGCCGGTATCCGGCTCGCTGGACGACCCGCAGTTCAGCATGGGCGGCATGATCTGGCGCGCCATCGGCAACCTGATCGCCAAGGCGGCCACCGCCCCGTTCCGCCTGCTCGGCGCGGCCTTCGGCGGCGGCAACCACGAGGACCTGGGCTACGTGGAGTTCGATCCGGGCTCGGCCGTGCTCGACAAGAGCGCGCAGGACCGCCTCGGCAAGATCGTCGCCATGCTCAACCAGAAGGCTACGCTGAAGCTCGACATCACCGGCCGCATCGATCCGTCCAAGGACCAGGACGGCCTGCGCAAGGTCACGGTGGACAACCTGGTCCGCCGGCAGAAGGCGCTGGACCAGGACGGCAAGAAAGCCGACACCTCGGACGCCGCACTGGCCGCGGTCGAAGTCACCCCGGACGAATACGAGAAGTACCTCAAGCGCGCGTACAAGGATGACGACTTCAAGGGCAAGCCGAAGAACTTCATCGGCCTCAAGAAGTCGCTCGAGCCCGACGAAATGCGCAGCCTGATGGAAACCAACGTCTCCGTCGACGAGTCCGCCATGCGTGACCTCGCGCAGCGGCGCGCGGCCGCGGTACAGGCCTGGCTGAAGGGCAAGCTGGACGACAAGCGCGTATCGCTGAAGGACCCGGTGCTGGATACCAAGGGCATCGACGACAAGGGCAAGACCACGCGGGCGGAGTTCGGCCTGCACCAGGGTTGAGGCCGCTGCACCGCCGCCGGCCGGGGGCCGTCGTCCCGGCCCGGGGCGGCGTGGGCGGGGGGCTTCCGTAGTTTTGGAGACGGCTTCCTTCACAGCCCGCCCGCCAGGGGTCAAAATAGCGTTTTGACCCAGCGGGAACGTCCCCATGAGCTACCCCGGCCAGTCGCGCTTCGCCGCCGAACTCGATGCCATCCGTGAGCAGGGCCTGTTCAAGGCCGAGCGCATCATCGTCTCGCCGCAGTCGGCGAAGATCCGCCTCGACAGTGGCAAGGAAGTGCTCAACTTCTGCGCCAACAACTACCTCGGCCTCGCCGATCATCCCAACGTGATCCAGGCCGCCAAGGACGCGCTGGACACCCACGGCTTCGGCATGGCGTCCGTGCGCTTCATCTGCGGTACGCAGGACCTGCACAAGCAGCTGGAAAAGAAGATTGCCGACTTCTTCGGCACCGAGGACACCATCCTCTACGCCGCCTGCTTCGACGCCAACGGCGGCCTGTTCGAACCGCTGCTGGGCGAGGAGGACGCGATCATCTCCGATGCGTTGAACCACGCCTCGATCATCGACGGCATCCGCCTGTGCAAGGCCAAGCGCTTCCGCTACGCCAACTGCGACATGGCCGACCTCGAGAAGCAGCTGCAGGCCGCGGACGCCGCCGGTGCGCGCACCAGGCTGATCACCACCGACGGCGCCTTCTCGATGGACGGTTTCATCGCGCCGCTCGACGAGATCACCGCGCTGGCCGAGAAGTACAACGCACTGGTGCACATCGACGAATGCCATTGCACCGGTTTCCTCGGCGACACCGGCCGCGGTTCGGCTGAAGTCAAGGGCGTGCTGAACAAGATCAACATCATCACCGGCACCCTGGGCAAGGCGCTGGGCGGCGCGCTGGGCGGTTTCACCACCGGTCCGCGCGAAGTCATCGAGATGCTGCGCCAGCGCTCGCGCCCCTACCTGTTCTCCAACTCGCTGCCGCCGCACGTGGTTGCCGCCGGCATCAAGGTGTTCGACATGCTCGCCGCCGCCGGCGAACTGCGCGACCAGGTCAAGGCCAACACCACCTACTTCCGCGAACAGATGGCCAAGGCCGGCTTCGACATCAAGCCGGGCGTGCACCCGATCGTGCCGGTGATGATCTACGACGCCAAGAAGGCGCAGGCCATGGCCAGCGAACTGCTGGACGAAGGCATCTACGTCACCGGCTTCTTCTACCCGGTGGTGCCGCAAGGACAGGCACGCATCCGCACCCAGATGAGTGCGGCGCATACGCGTGAGCACCTGGATCAGGCGATTGCGGCGTTTACCAAGGTGGGTAAGAAGCTGGGTGTGATCTAAGCAGGCAAATCGGCGAAGAGGGCTACGAATTGCGCCCTCTTCGCCCTCTTCGCCCTCTCGCTTTAAGTCCTCAGTGCAGCGACGCCCTGCGGTGTAGCCGCGGTCCATGAGGTAGCACGCGACGAATCCGGCTGGCCGCAGTCACCCAGGCTGGTATCCAAGCAATGCTGCGCGCCCTCACCGCAATGGCGCGTTGCGGTGTAGGCGTTCTCCCTGAGGTAGCACGAGGTCGATCCGGCTGGCCTCAGTCACCAGCGCTTGTATTTCGCATGTCGCTACAAGAGCTCTTGAGGCCATTTTCTTTGGGTTACTTTTCTTTTGGGCCAGCAAAAGAAAAGTGACTCGAGCGTCCCACGGGGACTAGCTTCGCGTCGTCGGCAGACGATCGAAATGCCCGCCGCGTCCCACAGGGACTAGCTTTGCGTCGTAGGCGGCACGCTGGTAGAAGCGCATCAAGAAAAAGCCCAAATTCCACGTGACCGGCTCTTGGTCTCTATAAGGCTCTACCTGCCTACGCACCGATGACAGACAGGGGCGAGAACCGCACCCTCTCCCCAAGCCTCTCTCCCACAGGGACTACCTTCGGGTCGCCGGAGAGAGAGGGGGCCACGGCTCGCACGGACATAACTCATCGCGCACTGGGTGCGCTCCTACAGTTGGTAGGAGTAGACAAGGACGGCGTGAGAGCAAAGCCCTCGCCAAAGGGCTCACGACTGGGCCAACGCCCGCACCTCAGCCTCACTAAGGTGCCGCCACTGCCCCTTGGCCAACTCGCCAAGCGCCAACGCCCCGATCGCCACGCGAATCAACCGCATCACTGAAACATCGTGCGCCGAGAGCAGTCGCCGGATATGCCGGTTGCGCCCCTCATCCAGCACGATCTCCAGCCACGCATTCTTCTCGCCCTGCCGCAGCAACACGGCACGACGCGCGGCAAGCCGTTCACCCTGCTCGATCACGCCTTCGACCAGCGCATCGAGCAACGCCTGATCGGGAATGCTGTCGACCTGCACGTGATACGTCTTGTCGACATGATGCTTCGGCTCGGTAAGCCCCGCAGCCCACACGCTGTCGTTGCTCAACAGCAGCAAACCCTCGCTCGCCTTGTCCAGGCGTCCCACCGGCCCCAGCCACGGCAACCCGGCACTCTTCAGCAGGTCGTACACCGTATCGCGCCCGCGCTCGTCCGCTGCACTCACCACGATGCCGCGCGGCTTGTTGAGCGCGACATAGACACGCTCGCTCGCCACCACAGCCTCACCATCGAGCGTAATGCGCTGCCGCTGCGCGTCCGCGGAACGTTCCGGATCGAGCACGACTTTGCCATCGACACGCACCCTGCCCTCGCGCACCGCCTTCTCCGCCTGGCTGCGCGAGCACACGCCCAGCTTGCTGAGCACGCGCGCCAGGCCATGGCGCGGAGGCTGCGCAGCGGAACCCGGTTTGGAGGGACGTGACGGACGCATGGAATCAGGACGTGCTGCGAGGCGAAGGTCGACACATGGTAGGGGATCGCGTGGCAGCGCACGACGCACAAAAGAAAAGCCCGGCTTGCGCCGGGCTTTTCGGTACTGCGTTTACAAGTCCGATTACTGCTGGACCTGCAGCTCCGTACGGCGGTTCTGGGCGCGGCCAGCATCCGAGTCGTTGCTGCCAATCGGATTGTCCTTGCCGTGACCGATCGGGCCTTCCAGACGGCTGGCGGCGATGCCGTGAGCGGTCAGGTAGTCGAACACGATCTGGGCGCGACGCTGCGACAGGTCCTGGTTGTACGCGTCCTTACCCACCGAGTCGGTGTAGCCGGCAACGTTGACCTTGACTTCCGGGTAGCGCTGCAGGGTATCCACAGCCTGGTCGAGGATGGCGATCGAGTCGGTGGTCGGCTCAGCCAGCGCCTTCTTGATGTCCTTCTCGCCCTTCTTCGGGCGGTCGAACTTGAAGTTGACGCCGCGCAGGTCGATCACGACCTTCTGCGGGCAGCCGTCCGGACCGACGATGGTGCCAGCCGGGGTGTTCGGGCACTTGTCGTCGCAATCGTTGACGCCGTCACCGTCGCTGTCGAGCTTCGAGCAGTCCGGAGCCGCCGGCGGCGGGGTGGCAGCCACCGGAGCGGCAGCCGGCTCGCCGAAGCGCGACACCAGGCTGAAGCCCAGGAACCAGTCGCCGTAACCGTTCTTCGCCGGCTGGGTCTTGTCGTCCCAGTCGTAGCGGTAACCGGCTTCGATGCGGATGTCGGAGCTGTCGGTGATGGTCTTGGACACACCAGCGCCGAGTTCGGCAGCCGGCGACCAACCCTTGTCGACGGCATTCTGGTGGTAGCTGCCCATCACGCCGGCCAGCAGGTACGGACGCCATGCGTTCCAGTCGCCGTAGTAGAAGCGAGCGGCCACGCCGTAGTTGTTGTTCGCCCAGCGGCCGCCGGCATCGGCGTCACGCTTGGTGCGGTCGATGAACAGGTCGATCGAGGTGTTCGGGGCAATGAAGCGACCAAAGCCCAGGCCGTAGTAGACCTGGCGGCTGTTGGTGTTGCGATCGGTGTCGTTGTAGTAGCCGCCCACGGTCGGAGCGATGTACCAACGGCCGTCGTAGCTCGGCGTGGTCGCACCGGCAGTGTTGTCTTGCGCGTGAACGGCACCTACGCCGCCCAGGGCCAGGGCAATCAGGAAATACAAGCCCTTACGATTCATCAGGTGTCTCCTTGTTTATTGGTATTCGCGTCCGCTCCACCCCAGACGGAAAACGCGCGTCACTGACTTCTACATCCAGGGACTTACTTCCGTCCCTTGCTTTGCGTCCCGATCAAATTGGTGTCAAAGATCAAAGCGCGGCGGAGTGTAGCAAAATCGTTAAGCGCATCGCACGCCTACCGAGACGTCGTTGGTGAATCGTGGTTCAGACAACGCTTGTTTGTCGCGCACTTGGCACGCGCCACGTGCGACAACGTGTCGCGCCTCAACATCGTTTGTCGCTGCATGCCGATGACGCGCGCATGTCGTCGCGCAAAAGAAAAGCCCGGCTTGCGCCGGGCTTTTCGGTACTGCGCGTGCGGGTCCGTTTACTGCTGGACCTGCAGCTCCGTGCGGCGGTTGCGAGCGCGACCGGCATCCGTGTCGTTGGAATCGATCGGGTCGTTCTTGCCATGACCGATCGGACCTTCGAGGCGGCTCGCGTCGACACCATGCGAGGTGAGGTAGTCGTACACGATCTGCGCGCGACGCTCGGACAGGCTCTGGTTGTAGGCGTCCTTACCGACGGAGTCGGTATAGCCTGCCACCGTGACCTTGACCTGCGGATAGCGCTGCAGGGTGTCGACTGCCTGGTCGAGCACGGCGATCGAATCCTTGCTCGGCTCAGCCAGCGCCTTGCTGATGTCCTTCTCGCCCTTCTTCGGACGATCGAACTTGAAGTTGACACCGCGCAGGTCGATCACGACCTTCTGCGGGCAACCATCCGGACCGACGATGGTGCCGGCCGGCGTGTTCGGGCACTTGTCGTCGCAATCGTTGACGCCATCGCCGTCGCTGTCCATCTTCGAGCAATCCGGCGGCGGCGGCGGCGCGGCGGCCACCGGCGCGGCAGCGGGCTCGCCGAAGCGGGACACGATGCTGAAGCCCAGGAACCAGTCGCCGTAACCGCTCTTGTTCGGCTGGGTCTTGTCGTCCCAGTCATAGCGGTAGCCCGCTTCGACGCGGAAGTCCGAACTGTCGGTAATGGTCTTGGACAAGCCCAGGCCCAACTCGGCCGCGGGATCCCAACCATTGTCGACGCTGTTCTGGTGGTAGCTGCCGATGATGCCGCCCAGGATATACGGACGCCAGTCGGTCCAGTCGCGGAAGTAGTAGCGGGCTGCCACGCCCCAGTTGTTGTTGGCCCACTTGCCGCCGTTGACGTGATACCCGTTCAGGGTCGCGTCGCGATCGCGCTTGGTGCGATCGAAGAACAGGTCCAGCGAGAAGTTCGGCGAGAAGAAGCGACCCACACCGAGGCCGTAGTAGAACTGGCGGCTGTTGGTGTTGCGGTCGGTGTCGTTGTAGTAGCCACCCACGGTCGGGGCGATGTACCAACGACCATCGTAGCTCGGCGTCGTGGTCGGAGCGGGTGCAGCAGTGTTGTCCTGCGCGTGAACGGCGCCTACGCCGCCCAATGCGAGGGCAACGAACAAGTACAAGCCCTTACGTTTCATCAGTGTCTCCTCGTTTATTGGTGTACGCGTCCGTTCACCCCAGACGGGAATAACCTCAGTCGTGGATTCGCAATCCTATGAACCCCCGACCTACTTCAGAACTTTGATGCTCGTTCTACCCGAAACGGGCGCGGAGTAGTTTAGCAAAAGTTAAACAATTGCAAATCGACCCCAAACGCCCGTTCATTTTCTGCTAACGCCGTCTTTACAGCGTGAAGAGACCCAGGAAGTCCTGGATCGGCATGGCATCCAGTCTGGCCGGGTCGGCCGTCGCCTCCAGAATGACCTTGACCTGGTTGGCTGGCAAGTGGCCGCGGAGGGCCCCCTCGAACTTTCTTATAAGGACCGGGATCCCCTCGGCACGGCGCCTGCGGTGGCCGATCGGGTAGTCGACCGACACTTTCCCCGTGCTCGTGCCGTCCTTGAAGAAGACCTGGACCGCATTGCCGATGTAGCGCTTCCCGGGGTCGAAATAGTCCTCGGTGAACCGGGGATTCACGCTCACCACCGTCCTGTCGCGCAGGGCGTCGATGCGCGGGTCGGCGGCCACCTCGTCATTGTAATCATCGGCGGTGAGACGCCCGAAGATCAGGGGCACGGCCACCATGTACTGGATGCAGTGGTCGCGGTCGGCGTAGTTGGCCAGGGGGCCGGTCTTGTCGATGATGCGGGCACCCGCCTCCTGGGTCTCGATCTCGACCCGCTCGACCTGGTCCAGCCTGCCCGCCACGGCGCCGTGCAGCTGCATGGCGCACTCCACTGCCGTCTGGGCATGGAATTCGGCCGGAAAGCTGATCTTGAACAGCACGTTCTCCATGACGTAGCTGCCGAACGGGCGCTCGAACTGGAAGGCCTTGCCCCCGAAAGCCACGTCGTAATACCCCCAGGTCCTGGCGGTCAGCGCGGAGGGGTAGCCCACCACGCCCCGGTGCACCGCATTAATAGCGTGCAGGACGGCGCGACGGCAGGCGTCGCCCGCGGCCCAGCTCTTGCGCGGGCCGGTGTTCGGGGCATGGCGGTAGGTCCGCAGGGCGCCGTTGTCGATCCAGCTGTGGGACACCGCCGTGATGATCTGCTCCCTGGAGCCGCCCAGCATGGCGGTGGCCACGGCGGAGGAGGCCAGGCGGACCAGGATCACGTGGTCCTGCCCGACCCGGTTGAAGCTGTTCTTCAGCGCGTAGCAGCCCTGGATCTCGTGGGCCTTGATGGCGTAGGTGAGCACGTCGCGCACGGACATCGCCCTGCCGCCCTCACGCCCGGCCCGGCGGCCGAGGTAGTCGGCCACGGCGAGGATGGCCCCGAGATTGTCCGAAGGGTGGCCCCACTCGGCGGCCAGCCAGGTGTCGTTGAAGTCCAGCCAGCGGATCTGGGTGCCGATCGCGAACGCGGCCTGCACCGGGTCCAGCTCATGGCTGGTGCCCGGCACCCGCGCCCCGCCCGGCAGAACCGCCCCCGGCACGACCGGACCCAGGTGCTTGACGCATTCGGGAAACTTCATCGCCAGCATCGCGGTACCCAGCGAGTCGAGCAGCATGTAGCGCGCGGTGTCGTAGGCTTCCCGGGAGTCGATCTGGTAGCCGGCCACGTAGTCGGCCACCTCGACCATGGCCTGGTCGGGATCGGGGCGCCTGGCGGAACGGAGGTCATGCTCGCTCATGAGGCAATACTCATGGCAACGGGGAAGGCGCCATGCTAGTCCCACGACGCGGCTTGCTTAAGTGTTTTCGCTTGACCGCCCCGCGCGGCCGCAAGGACAATGCGACGATACTTATCCCAAAGGGGAGTAGTTCCGGACACCGGTTTGCACCGTGTCCTTGCGGTCGTCGTCACCACGGGCAGCGCCCTGCCCCGGTTACCGCAGCGGCTTTGCCGTGAACGAGACTTTTGCGGTAACGACGGGCTGCGCGTGTCCGTTGTTGCTGCATGGGTCCCACGCGCAGAGACACGTACATGGAACTGATGAGTACCGAATTCCTCTCCGGCCTGCTGGCCATCGTCCTGCTGGACCTGGTGCTCGCGGGCGACAACGCGATCGTGATCGCACTGGCAGCGCGCAACCTTCCCCGCGAAGTGCAGAAGAAGGCCATCGTGTGGGGCACGGTGGGCGCCATCGCGGTGCGCCTGGTGATGACGGGTATCGTGGTCTACCTGCTCAAGCTGCCGGGCCTGATGCTGGCGGGCGGCGTCCTGCTGCTGCCGATCGCCTGGAAACTGCTGCAGCCCGACGACAAGGGCCACGATGTCAGTGCCGCCGCCGGCTTCTGGGCGGCCATGCGCACCATCATCGTGGCCGATGCCCTGATGGGGCTCGACAACGTGCTGGCGATCGCCGGTGCGTCCAAGGGACACATGTCGCTGGTCATCATCGGCCTGGCCATCAGCGTGCCGCTGGTCGTGTGGGGTTCCACCCTGATCCTGCGACTGCTCGAGCGCTTCCCCATCATCATCTACATCGGGGCGGCCGCCATTGCCTGGACATCCGCACGCATGATCTCGCACGACCAGTGGCTGGCACCATGGTTCGAAGCACACGAATGGGCCACCTACACGCTCGACGCGGTCCTGGTGATTGGCATCTGCCTCGGCGGCTGGCTGGTCCAGCGGCGACGCCCACGCCTTGATGCAGAGGCTTGAGGCGGGCAAGCCACGCAGGTGAAACTGCGTGGTTTCCGCTGACCAAGGAACGACTGCATGAAGCTGTACTACCTGCCCGGTGCCTGCTCGCTGGCCGACCACATCGTGCTCGAATGGATCGGCCAGCCCTACGAGACGTACCGGGTGGCGCGCGAGGAGCTGGGTTCGCCCGAATACCTGAAGATCAATCCATCGGGCGCGGTGCCGGCCCTGCAGGAAGACGACGGCTGGGTGCTTACCGAGAACGCGGCGATCCTCAACTATCTCGCCGACCTTCATCCGGAGGCCAGGCTGGGTGGCGATGGCTCCGTGCGCGGCCGCGCCGAGGTGAATCGCTGGCTGGCCTACATCAACTCCGACCTGCACCCGCTATTCCGCCCGGTGTTCCGTCCGGAACGCTTCATCGACGGCGAGGCGGCACAGGAAGCCTTGCGCGCCAGGTCGATCGAGCGACTGCGCGGCTACTACGAACGCCTGGACGCGCAGCTGGAAGGCAAGGACTGGCTGACAGGCACCCGCTCGTTCGCCGATCCGTATCTGTTCGTGGTGTTGCGCTGGGCCATGGCCAAGGGCGTGGACCTCGCCGGCCTGGGCAACCTCGCGCGCTTCCACCAGCACATGCTCGGGGATGCCGGCGTGCACTCGGCCATGCAGCAAGAAGGCCTGTAAGCGGCCCGGCAGGCACGCCGGGCCGCGGTCGACGTCCTAGTACATCATCGGTACGCGCACGGTCACCGTCGCGTCCGGCGTGTCGCGGGTGACGCCCACGCCGACCGTGAAGTTGAGCGTTCGCTTCTCGTCGAAGCGCCACGAACCGCCGATCAGCAAGGTGCCCAGCACGATCTTGGTCGAGCCGGGCACGCGCTGGCCGTTCTGCTTGGTCGGGCCGACGAAGCTCTGCTCGTAGCCGATGCTCATCGAGGCCTTTTCGTTAAGCGACAGGCCCATGCCCAGGCTGAGGTCGACGATGTCACCGGGCTTCACCTTGCCCAGCTGCTCGGTGCCGCCCAGCAGGATGTGCCGCGTGACGTTGTCGCGCGGCACGTTGTACAGGTAGCTGAAATTGCCGAACAGCACGATCGGGTCGGTGGGATAGAGCCAGGTCACGCCCGGCTGCAGCGACCAGAAGCCAGTGCCCGACGGCTGATGCAACGGCAGCCCGGTGCCGGTGACCGACAGCGGAACCTCCGACAGCACGTTTTCCACGCAGCGCTGGATGCAGTCGGTGGTGACCTCGAACGGATCCTTGCCCGTGTTCGACTTCACCCGGAACCAGCCCACATAGAACGGCTTGTCCGGACCGCCCACGTTGAGCTGGTAGCGGATCGTCGCTTCGATGTCGCCCAGGCCGTGCCCACTGGAACCGAAGGCCTTGTCGGTCGCGGTGCCGGTGAAGATCTCGCGGCTGATGGTGTCTTCGTGGGTCCATACATAGGGCACGCGAAGCTCCACCTCCATCCGGTCCGTGACGCCATAGCGCCCGGTCAGCCAGCCGATCTGGGTCGTGGTCTTCACCTGTCGCGCATCGATCAGGCCGATGAGGATCGCGGGGATCACCGTGTAGCCGACCAGGGCCACGCGATCGACCGACGAGTAGCCGAACTGGTAGGCGGGCTCGATGACGAACCGGCCCTTGGGGGTGAGCACGCCGGGCTGCTGGAAGATGGGCGCCACTTCGGGCGGACGCGTGTCGGGCTTCGGAGCCTCGCCGACCGGCTGCTGCTGCGGCACCGGTGCGTTGGCCGCCACCGCCTCGGCGGCGGGCATGGGCAAGGCGGATGCGCCCGGTCCGCCGGCGGCGATGCTGCCGGCGCGCTGCTTGTCCAGCACGTCCATGCCCACGGCATGTCGCAAGGACTGATAGTCGGCCTCCTGTTGCGCCAGCGCCCGCTTCATTTCGTCGAGCTGGGCCATCTGCGCGCTGATCTGGCTGCGCATGGCATCGATGCGCTCGCCCTGCTCCACCACCTTCTTGCGGATGTCACTCGGATCGGTGGATGCGGGCGCCTCGGCGGGCGTCGCGGCAATGGGGTTCGTTGCCACCGGCGCCGGCGCGCTGGCCGCCCCGCCCGCTGGCGCCCCAGCCTGCTGGGCCGCGACAGGCAGCCCGAGCATCACCAGCCCCGCACATCCTGCCGACCATACGTATCGCCACGTTGAGTGTCGCATCATGCTTCCTCATGACCCGGGGTTCGAAGGCGTGCAGACGAATGCGCCGATGCCTGGCGGCGCGTTCGCGGGTGGATACGACACGGGCGGCGCGAGTCTCATGTCAGTGCCCGAGGGACTGCAGCTGCGCCTGCTGCAACGCATCCTGGAAGTTCGCCTGGCGGAATGCGTTGATCGTGTTGACCGACGTATTGATCGTCGTGATGCTCTGGATGTTCTGGCCGTTCAGCGTGTTCTGGATCACCGTCGCGCCGGTATTGCGGCCCAGCGACGAAGGATCGAAGGTGTTGTTGGGCCCTACCTGGGTCACCGTGACCGAATTGAGCGCCGTCTGCATCGCGGTCGCCTGCGCAGGCGTCATGTGCGCGATGTCCGGCACGTTGAAGCTGGTCGAGGTGACCAGGTTGCCGTTGACGTAGACCGCGCGATCGATGCCGAACGAGGCGACCAGGCCATTGCCCAGGTCGAAGCCGCCACGCTGCTCGTCCAGCGTTTCCTGGCTCACCGGCGCCCAGCCGGCCAGGTCATCCGCAGCGGGGATGCCGCTCACCACGTCCGCCAGCGCCGCGGCGGGGGCGGCCGGTGCAACGGCCACGGGTACGGCGGCCGGCGTGACGCCATCCTGGGCGCGCGCCCCCACCATCCATGGCCCGCATGCCAGGACCAGGGCACCCAAAGCTGCAATGCATGCGACCGGTTTCATCGTGTGTTCCTCACAGATCGTCCGGCCCTTTCTTGGGCATCACCATGTTGTAGAGGCCGTTGCGGTCGATGACCCCGCTGACGGGCGCACCCGGAGCGACCTTCCAGTCGTTCGCGCTGTTGAAGACCGCCAGGTTGCGGCGGTTGTGGATGACGAACACCAGGCCGTTCTTCCACATCGACATGAACTTCGTCTGCGACAGCACGCGCGTGCCGCGGGCCGGGTCGCCCACCAGCACGCGACCGTTGCGCATGCCCTTCACCACCACGAAATGGTGGTAGCCCTTTTCGTCGATCAACACGATGGCAGGCAGGTTCTCCTGGGCGAGCTTGTCGAGCGGCACCTTGTAACCGTCCGCCTGGAACCCGTTCGCCTCGAGGAAGCGCTTGATGTCCAGCAGCGAGAACCCTTCGCGGTTGATCTTGGCCTGGTCGCCGTGGGTGTACATCTGCTCGAACGCCACCTGCTCGTCGACCGGGTAGCCGTACTGGTAGGTGAGCAGGGTCGCCACGGCCGCCGAGCCGCAGCTGAAGTCGTACTTCTGGTGGATGGTGGCCTTGTAGCGTGCTTCCTTCACGCTGGTCAGGTGCACCGTGTACATGCCGGCCGGACCGCCGGCCACGGCGACGGGCGTGGTGGCGCGACCTTCCAGCGGCAGCGCCGCGATCAGGATCCACAGCGCCGCCCACTTGCTCATGGCTTGAACTGCACGTTGAGTACGGTGGCGTTCTGGATCAGCACGTTGTTGCCCGAATTCTGGATCACGGTCGGAAAGCCGGTGGCCCCGCTGAGGGAGTTGCCCGTGATCACGTTGTCGCCGGTGGACAGGTGATCGGCCGAGTTGTCCGACACCGTGCCGCTCAGCGTGGTGTCCTGCCAGACCAGCGTGCCGCCGCTGAGATCGGCCAGCGTGGCGTTGTCCACGCCCGTGCCCAGGCCGGCGGCGGCCTCTTCGTGCTCGACATGCGTCGCCGCCACATAGACGGCGATCGGCGAATCCGCGCCATCGGCGAGGTAGGCCGGAGGAATCTGCGCGTCTTCCGCGCAAAGCAGCGCGGGCGCCGCCAGGGCGCAGCACGCGGTCAAACCCAGCATCCACTTGAACGATTGCACGGCACAATCTCCCAGGGCGCGCAGGCACCCGCCTGATCGGAGTACGCGGCCATCCGGTCGCCGCCTCGGGCGACCGTCCTGCAGCAGCACGCACGGTGGAGCGGTGACTCCACCGTGCGTGGACTCCTCACACTTAGTGACTGAAGTTCAGGTTGGCCTGAACGTTCACGCTCTGCTGTACCAGCGAGGCCGCGCCGCTGTTCTGGGCAAGGATCGACACGCCTGCCGCTGCCGCGGCCGAACCGTTCATCTGGTTCGACATGTCGAACGCACCCGTGGTGGCATACGCCGTGCCGCCTGCGCCGCCAGCACCGCCGGCACCGCCCATGCCCGCACCACCGGTGCCGCCGGTGCCCGAGCCGCCTGCGCCGCCCATGCCCGAGCTGCTCGACGAACTGCCGCTGGTGCCGCCGCTTGCCGTGGCGCTACCGCTGGTGCCGTCGGCTGCGCCGGAGGTGCCCGATCCAGCCGCCCAACCACCGGTTCCGCCGGTTGCGGTGCTGGTATTGGTGCCACCGCCACGTGCGCGCGAATGAGCGCTGGCGTAGTTGTCGCCATCAGCGCTTCCGCCACCGGCCAGCGATGCGCCGCCGGCATCACCGCTCGATGCGCCGCTGCCGCCCGCACGACCGCTGTGCGAGGAGGCGTCGCCGCCCGACCCGCCGTCACCGCCGTTGCCGCCGATCGCGCCGCCGCCCGACCCGCGTCCGCCGCTTCCGCCACGACCGCCGTTGGCGTTGCCGTTGTTGGTCGCATAGTTGCCGATGTTGCTAACGGTCACGTTGCTGACGGTGCCACTCAGATCGCTGCTGGCAACGGCCGTGCTGCTGTTGAACGCATCCGAGAATGATGCAGTGGCGGTGCCGCCATTATTGGCAGCCGCGGTGCCCGCACCGGCAGAGGCCGCATCGCCTGAATTGAAGGCATCCGTGAAGGTCTTGGTGTGCGTGCTCGAGTTGGTGTTGGAGTGAGTACTCGAATTGGTACTGGTACTGGTGATTGCGCCTGAATTGCCTGAGTTGTCCGTATTATCCGCGAAGGCGGGAAGTGCCAATCCCAATCCCAGCACGATCGCGGTCGCAATTAGAGTCTTACGCATGGTCATTACTCCTGGAACGATGCGGTGACCCCCTGTGTTGCTGGTGTTGCAGAATCCAGCAAGTAGTAAACGCAACATGCGTGCCACCACTCCCTCCTGCCCGTTCAGGCTTGGGATGCTCATGAAATCAGGTGGTTGAAGGGACTCATTCGCAGTGAGCCGCGGGCCCGTTCAGGCTCCCAGAAGCGAAACTGGTTCATCGCTGTTACGCCCGCTAGGTAGCGGGGTATAGAACGCGCGTTTCCGGCGACCGGACAACAACCGGAAAATCAGCGTGTTGCGGGATCTTCCGGGCGGGGATCCGATGTCCCGCGCGGATGTATCAACTGCGTTACACCCATGCACACAAAACGATAGCAATGTCGTACAGGGTCCTGAACCGCAACGAAAGTTAAGGAAAAAAGAAGGGAGCCGAATGGCTCCCTTCCTTCATGACGACAGCTTGGCGTATCAGCGCTTTTCGATCGGCACGTACACCTGGTCCTCGGGACCGGTGTAGTTGGCGCTGGGCCGGATGATCTTGCCGTCGATGCGCTGCTCGATCACGTGGGCACTCCAGCCGGAGGTACGGGCGATTACGAACAGCGGGGTGAACATGGCCGTCGGCACGCCCATCATGTGGTAGGCGCTGGCCGAGAACCAGTCCAGGTTCGGGAACATCTTCTTCTGCTCCCACATCAGCTTCTCGATCTTCTCCGAGACGTCGAACAGGACCGGGTTACCGCCTTCGGTGCAGAGCTTGCGCGAGACTTCCTTGATGATCTCGTTGCGCGGATCGGACACCGTGTACACCGGGTGGCCGAAGCCGATGATGATCTCCTTGCGCTCGACGCGGGCGCGGATGTCCGCCTCCGCCTCGGCCGCATTGCGGTAGCGCGCGATGATCTCCATCGCCACCTCGTTGGCGCCGCCATGCTTGGGGCCACGCAGCGCGCCGATGGCGCCGGTGATGGCCGAGTACATGTCCGAACCGGTGCCGGCGATGACGCGGGCGGTGAAGGTGGACGCGTTGAACTCGTGCTCGGCGTACAACACCAGCGACTTGTCCAGCGAATGCGCGTGCAGCTCGCTCGGCTTCTTGCCGTGCAGCAGGTGCAGGAAGTGGCCGGCGATCGACTCGTCGTCGGTCTCCGTCTCGATGCGCTTGCCGTTGTGGCTGAAGTGGAACCAGTACAGCAGGATCGAACCGAAGCTGGCCATCAGGCGGTCGGCGATGTCGCGCGCACCGGTGAGGTTGTGATCGTCCTTCTCCGGCAGCACCGTGCCCATCACCGAGCAGCCCGTGCGCATCACGTCCATCGGGTGGGTGGCGGCCGGCAGCAGTTCCAGCGCGCTCTTCACCGGCGCCGGCAGGCCGCGCAGGCGCTTGAGCTTGGCGCGGTAGGCATTCAGCTCCGCCCAGTTCGGCAGCACGCCGTGCACCAGCAGGTAGGCCACTTCCTCGAAACAGCCCTTGGCCGCAAGGTCATGGATGTCGTAGCCGCGGTAATGCAGATCATTGCCGCTGCGGCCCACCGTGCACAGCGCGGTGTTGCCTGCAGCGACGCCCGACAGCGCGACGGATTTCTTGGGCTTGGGAAGGGTTTGCTCGCTCATCGGATACGTCTCCTCAATGCATACGATCTTGCCGGCCGCGGCGTCACCGCGGCCCGGCGAATGGGGTTGGCCGGTCAGGCCTTCTTCTGGTTGGCGAACAGGGTGTCGAGCTTGTCCTCGTAGGCGTGGTAGCCGAGGAAGTCGTACAGGTCCGCACGCGTCTGCAGGGTGTCGATGATGTTCTTCTGCGTGCCTTCGCGGCGCACCGTCTCGTAGAAGTTGAGCGCGGCCTTGTTCATGGCGCGATAGGCGCCGCAGCAGTACAGCGCGATGTCCACGTTGGCGGTACGCAGCTCGTCGGTGGTGAAGAACGGCGTGGAGCCGAACTCGGTGAGGTTGGCCAGGATCGGCACCTTCACCGCGGCGCGGAAGCGACGGTAATCGTCCAGCGTCTTCATCGCCTCGGGGAAGATCATGTCCGCGCCGGCCTCGACATAGGCGCAGGCGCGGTCGATCGCCGCGTCGATGCCTTCCACGGCGGCCGCGTCGGTACGTGCCATGATCACGAAGCCGGCATCGGTGCGCGCGTCCACCGCGGCCTTCACGCGATCGACCATCTCATCCTTGGCCACCACTTCCTTGCCCGGGCGATGGCCACAACGCTTCTGGCCCACCTGGTCCTCGATATGCACGGCCGCCACGCCCACGTTGATGAACGAGCGGATGGTACGGCCGATGTTGAACGCGCCACCCCAGCCGGTGTCGATGTCGACCAGCAGCGGCATCTGCGTGGCATCCACGATGCGGCGGGCGTCGGTGAGCACGTCCTCCATGGTGGAGATGCCGAGGTCGGGCATGCCCAGCGAGTTGGCGGCGACGCCGCCGCCGGAGAGGTACAGCGCCTTGTAGCCCACGCGCTTGGCCATCAGGCCGGCATAGGCGGTGATGGCGCCCATCACCTGGAGGGGACTTTCGGCGGCAACGGCGGCGCGGAAGCGCGCGCCGGCAGATTCGGGATGGGACATGGTGGTTCTCCGAAACCTCATATTCTAGGCGATGCGATGACTACGCCATGTCGCGGCGCAGTACGCGCCGAGGCGCGACCGACACTCTGTCACCGGCCGATGTATTGATCAATCTTGATCGATAGGATCAATATGTCACCATGCGCGCCGACTACCTCACCGCCCAGGAAGCCGCCACCCGCCTCGGCGTAAGCTCCGCCACGCTCTACGCCTACGTGAGCCGCGGCAAGATCGATTCGCGGCCCGGCGCCGACGGACGCAGCCGCGAGTACCTGGCCGACGACATCGAGCGGCTGATCGAACGTCGCCAGGCGGGCCGTGGCGCGGCGAAGGCCGCCGCGCGCAGCCTGACCTGGGGCCTGCCGGTGCTGGAGACGCGCATCTCCCTGATCCGGCCCAACGGCCACTATTACCGCGGCGAATCGGCCATTGCGCTGGCCACCCAGGGCGCCAGCCTGGAGGACGTGGCGCGGCTGCTGTGGGGCGGCGACGGCGATCCGTTCGCCACCATGCCGCCGCGCGCCTGGCCCGGGGCCGTGGCCATCCTCATGCGCAGGGACGACGTGCCGCCGCAGGAGCGGACCGCGGCGGCGCTGCCGCTGATCGCGCTCACCTCGCCCTACACCCACAGCCTGGACGCCCAGCAACGCCGCGAATGCGCGGCGCGCCTGCTGCGCGAGACGGCCGCCCTGCTGTGCGGCACGCGCCCAAGCCACCACCCCATCCACCGCGTGATGGCGGAGCACTGGCATGCCGGCGACGAGGGGTTGGCCGAGATCGTGCGTAGCACCCTGGTGCTGTGCGCGGACCACGAACTCAACGCGTCAGCCTTCGCCACCCGCGTGGCCGCCTCCACCGGCGCCAGCCTGCATGCGGCGGTCAGCGCCGGGCTGGCTGCGCTGTCCGGACCGCAACATGGCGGCGCCGCCGCCCGTGCCTATGCGCTGATCCAGGATGCGCAGCGCGATCGCCGTCCGGCCGACCACGTGCGTGAGCGCCTGCGCCGCGGCGACGAGCTGCCCGCGTTCGGCCACCCGCTCTATCCCGAGGGCGACCCGCGTGCGGCGCTGCTGCTGCGCATGCTGGAAGACGCGCGCCCACGCCTGGGCGGCATGCCGCGCATACGCCAGCTGATCGAGGCCGTGCACGACAGCGTCGGGCGCCAGCCCAGCCTGGACTTTGCCCTGGCCGCCATCGCGACGCTGTACGGTCTCGGCCCGCATGCCGCCTTGTCGCTGTTCGCCGCGGGGCGCATGGCGGGATGGCTGGCCCACGCCCTGGAACAGCAGGACTACGGCGGCCTGATCCGCCCACGCGCGAACTACGCCGGCACCCCGCCCGGCCGGCGCGACTGACGCCCGGAACGCCCTAGACGTCCGATCCCCGCTCCAGCGCGCGCCGTACTTCTTCCAGCGCGTTCGGATCGTCCAGGGTCGACAGGTCGCCCGGATCGGTGTGCTGCACCAGTGCCTGCAGCGAACGGCGCAGCAGCTTGCCCGAACGCGTCTTGGGCAAGGCATTGACCACGTAGACGCGGGCCGGCTTGGCCACGCCGCCAAGCTGTGACACCACGCGCTGCTGCATGGCGCGGGCCACCTCGGCAGACGGCTCGGACACGCCTTGCTTGAGCGTGGCGAAGACCACCGGCACCTGCCCCTTCAGCTCGTCCTGCACACCGACCACGGCCGCCTCGGCGCAGGCGGGATGGGTGGACACCGATTCCTCGATTTCGCGCGTGCCCAGGCGGTGGCCGGCCACGTTGATCACGTCGTCGGTGCGGCCGAGAATGGTGGTGTAGCCATTCTCGTCGCGGATGGCCCAGTCCAGCGAGCTGTAGAGCAGTTCGTTGAAGTGGCTGAAGTAGCTGGTGACGTAGCGTTCGTCGTCGCCCCACACCGTGGTGAGGCATCCGGGCGGCAGCGGCGGCACGAACACCAGCACGCCCTTCTGGTGGGGCGGCAGCTCCTCGCCGGTGCTCTCGTCGATCACCTTCATGCGGTAGCCGGGGCTCGGCAGGCCCGGCGAACCGAACTTCACCGGCTTCAGGTCGAGCCCCGGCATCAGGGTGATCGCCGGCCAGCCGGTTTCGGTCTGCCAGTAGTTGTCGATCACCGGCACGCCGAGGCCTTCGGTGATCCAGTGGGCGGTGGGCTCGTCCAGAGGTTCGCCCGCGAGGAACAGCCATTTCAGCCCGGACAGGTCGTATTTCTTCAACCAGCTCGCGTCCTGCTTCTTCAGCACGCGGATGCCGGTGGGCGAGGAGAACATGGTGCGCACGCCGTAGCGCTCGCACAGCTGCCACCAGATGCCCGGATCGGGATTGGTGGGCAGCCCTTCGTAGAGCAGCGAGGTGGCGCCGCCGATCAGCGGGCCATACACGTTGTAGGAATGCCCCACCGCCCAGCCCACGTCGGAGGTGGAGAACATCACCTGCCCCGGCGCGATGTCGAACACCGTGGTGATCGACAAGGCCATCGCCACCGCATAGCCGCCGACGTCGCGCTGGATGCCCTTGGGCCGCCCGGTGGTGCCCGAGGTGTAGAGCAGATAGCTGGGCTCGTTCGATTCCAGCCAGGTCACGGGTACTTCCGCGCCCTCGTAGGAGGCGCGCAGGCTAGCGTAATCGAGGTCGCGGCCCGCCACGCGCGTCATCTGCGGATCCAGGCCACGATCGACGATCAGCACGTGCGGCGGCTTGTGCGCCGCCTCCTCCAGCGCGGCGTCGACCAGCGGCTTGTAGGGAATCACCTTGCCGCCACGCATGCCGGCGTCGGCGGCGATCAGCAGCGCGGGACGGGCATCGTCGATGCGCAGCGCCAGGTTGTGCGAGGCGAAGCCGCCGAACACCACCGAGTGGATCGCGCCGATGCGGGCACAGGCGAGCATCGCGAACACCGCCTCGGCGATGTTGGGCATGTAGATCACCACCCGATCGCCCTTGCCCACGCCCAGCGAGGCCAGCACCGCGGCGAAGGTGTTCACCTCGCGATAGAGATCGCGGTAGGTGAGCTCGCGCGTGATGTTGGTCTCGGTGGAGATCGCCACCAGGGCCAGCTGCCCGCCGCGTTCTTCCAGATGGCGGTCGACCGCGTTGTAGCAGAGGTTGGTGGTGCCGCCGACGAACCAGCGGCGGAACGGCGGACGGGAGGTGTCGAGGATCTGACGGGGCGGCGTGTGCCAGTGGATGCGCTTGGCCTGCTCGGCCCAGAACGCCTCCGGCTGGTCGACCGAACGCTGATAGAAATCCTCGTAGCGCATCGCGGGTACCTCGACTGGTCTGCTGACCCGATCTAGCCTAGATCAGCAGCGCACATCAGGCCTTGCGACCTTGGTCGAGTCGTGCCGTGCGTGACCGCCGCATGCGACGGTCAGGCACCTTGAAGCATCAGAGGCAGGACACGGCCGCGTCGCGATAGGCGGAGTTGTATTCCTTCTTGGTGTCCTGGGTCTCGTACATCATGACCTGCGCACCGGTGCCATCGGCCGTCACCTCGATCAGCTCGTGCGCGCCGTTCTTGTCGTTGGCCGACACCGTGCCCGACTGGTCCTTGTGCGATGCGCTGGCCTCGGCCGTCTCGGCCCACTTGGCACGCGCGCATTCCAGGTAGGTCGGGATGTCCTTGTTGGTGCGGCTGCTCATTTTCGGCGTGGTGTCACGCAGGCCATGGGTGCCGCCGCAGGCGGTCAACAGGGCGCAGCAGGCGGCGATCGCAAAGAGTTGCTTCATGTTGGTGTTCCAGTCGAGGATCGCCTGATTTAACCATGAAGCGCCATGCCGTGGAGAGGCTTGACCCTCACGTCATGTGAGGGCCCGGAGTGCCCGGCACGCAACGAGGACATGCCATGGAACTGACCGTCGGGGAAGCAGGGCCTGTTAGCGCTATTCGCGAGGCTCGCGCCGGGAGCTGTTTGCCCGCCAGGCAAGGAAGAGCGAGGGAGTGTACGTCCGTACACGACCGAGTGATGACGCGGCATGGTGGGCAAACAGACCCGGCTCGAAGGGTGGTTCGTCCGTGGCCGCCCAGCGGCAGCGCGCGACTTGACCTGGCAGCCAGCCAGGCCGGCGCCACGCACTACCACTGGACAGCCACGGACGAACCACGCGAGCTACGCGAATAGCGCTAACAGGCCCTCACCAGGCGTAGCGGGCTTACCGTCCGCACCCTGCACCACTACGACGCCATCGGCCTGCTGGCGCCCTCGCTGCGTTCCGCTGCCGGCTACCGGCTGTACGACCGGGCGAACATCGAGCGCCTCCACCGTATCCAGGCCCTGCGCCCGTTGGGCCTGTCGCTGGCCGACATCGGAACCGCCCTGTCCGGGGCGCAGGCACCGCTGGCCGAAGTGATCGAGCGGCAGATCGCCCAGCTCGATCACGAGATCGTCAACGCCACCCGCCTGCGCGACCAGTTGGGACGCCTGCGTTCCCTGCTCGCCTCCGGACGGACTCCCGACCTTGCCGATTGGCTGGAGATCCTGGAAACCATGTCGCTGTACGAAAAGTATTTTTCAACCGAGGAACTGAAGACGCTGCCGCGTCACACCGATCCGGACGTGCTGCCGGAATGGAGTGCGCTGGTCACTGCCGTGCAGTCCGCGATGGATCGCGGCGCGAGCGTCGATGACGCGGACGTCCATCTGCTCGCCCTGAGCTGGATGGCCATGCTCGAACGCGGCACCGGCAACAACCCGGCCTTCCTTCTGCGCCAGCATGCGATCAACGAGCAGGAACCGCGGATGCGCGAGCGCAGCCGCATAAGCCGTGAGCTGGAGCGCTTCGTGGAACGGGCGGTGGTGTCGGCACGGCTGGCCATCTTCGCCCGCTACCTGGACGAGCAGGAGATGCAGCGCGTGCGCGCGAACTATGGCCGGGAGATATACAACTGGCCGGCGCTGATCGTCGAACTGCGCGCGGCGATGGCGGACGGCCGCCCGGCCGGCGACCCGCACGTGCAGGCGCTGGCGCAGCGCTGGATGACCTTGTTCCGCGCCTATGCCGGTGACGACCCCGCCACGCACCAGCGCATCCGCGAGGCGTACGCCAGGGAACCGGACCTGCGGCGTGGAAGCGCGGTGGACGAGGCCCTGCTGGATTACATGCGTGCGGCATGGGCCCAACCTGCGCGCCAGTGAAGCCAGGCGCCGCCCCCATCCGCACCGGCGTGCTAGGTTGGGGGTGCGCTTTCTTTCACGCGAGGGGACCACATGCAGTACCGGAAACGTTCACGGCTGGGTGGATGGATGCTGGCGGCGGCGCTGGCGATCACGGCGCCGATGGCGCACAGCGCGACGGATGACGCGGCGCAGATCCGCCAGATCATGACCGAGCAGCAGACGGCCTGGAATCGCGGCGACATCGACGCCTTCATGCAGCCCTACAAGGACGCGCCGGACACGACCTTCATCGGCTCGAAGATCCGCAAGGGCTATCGCCCCATCCTCGACAACTACAGGAAGAACTACGCGTCGAAGGAACAGATGGGCACGCTTTCGTATTCGGACATCGAGGTCCGCCTGCTGCCTTGCGCCGATGGCCAGGCGGCTTATGCGATGGTGACGGGCCGCTTCCATCTGGATCGCAGCGCGCATGGCAGCGCGGCGAAGGACGACGGCGTGTACTCGTTGCTGTGGGAGCGGACGCCGGGCGGCTGGAAGATCGTGCTCGACCACAGCAGCTGAACCGCCATGCCGCCGCGCAGCGCACCGAGCCGCGCGGCCCCCGCGAACAAAAAAAGGGCGGCCAGGGCCGCCCTTTTCCATACCGGCCGAAGCCAGCTTACTTCTTGGCGAACAGGTGCTCGACGCCGGCGCGCTCTTCGCGCAGTTCCTTGTCGGTGGCGTCCATGCGGGCGCGCGAGAACGCATTCACGTCCAGGCCCTGCACGATCTCGTACTTGCCGTTCTTCACGGTCACCGGGTAACCGTAGATCACGCCCGGGGCGATGCCGTACGAACCGTCCGACGGGATGCCCATCGAGGCCCAGTCACCTTCCGCGGTGCCCTGCGCCCAGGTGCGCATGTGGTCGACGGCAGCCGAGGCGGCCGACGCAGCCGAGGACGCGCCACGGGCCTTGATGATGGCCGCGCCGCGCTGCTGCACGGTCGGGATGAAGTCGCTCTCGTACCAGGCCTGGTCGACCAGCGACAGCGCCGGCTTGCCGCCCACGGTGGCGTGGTGCAGGTCCGGGTACTGGGTGGAGCTGTGGTTGCCCCAGATGGTCATCTTCTTGATGTCGGTGCTGTGCTTGCCGGTCTTCTCGGCCAGCTGCGACAGCGCGCGGTTGTGGTCCAGGCGCACCATCGCGGTGAAGCACTTCGGATCCAGGTCCGGGGCGTTCTGCTGGGCGATCAGCGCATTGGTGTTGGCCGGGTTGCCGACCACCAGCACGCGCACGTCGCGCTTGGCGTGGTCGTTCAGGGCCTTGCCCTGCGGGCCGAAGATGGCGCCGTTGGCTTCCAGCAGGTCCTTGCGCTCCATGCCCGGGCCGCGCGGACGCGCGCCGACCAGCAGCGCGTAGTCGACGTCCTTGAAGGCGACATTGAGGTCGTCGGTGGCGACCACGCCGGCCAGCGTCGGGAACGCGCAGTCATTGAGTTCCATCACCACGCCCTGCAGCGCGGGCAGCGCCGGGGTGATTTCCAGCAGGTGCAGGATCACCGGCTGGTCCGGACCCAGCATGTCGCCCGCAGCGATGCGGAACAGCAGGGC
>JACXTT010000424.1_pt1 | contig 71059 bp, 59 predicted proteins | sample 9270951 | NCBI WGS metagenome assembly JACXTT01 (sample SAMN15532306, study PRJNA645909) | rock metagenome | isolation source: weathered quartz diorite | place: Puerto Rico | collected 2017-06-21
CCGCTCGGGCCATCCCGACCAGTTCAAGCGGGCCGAATCGCGCTTCGTACAATGCCCGCCGATGCCGGGACCTCCGCCTCCGCTGCGCTGGTTCAACGCCGCCGACGTGGTGGCGGCCATGCCACCGCTGGAGGAGCAGCTCGTTCTCGCCGAGCGGACGCTCGTCGCCCTCGCCACGCCCGGCGCCAGCGAGCTGCCGCCCAAGATCGCGATCCATCCGCGCCCGGAGGGATCGTTCGTCCATGCCATGCCCGCCCACCTTCGCGCCGCCGAGGGCGCCCTCGACCTCGTCGGGATGAAGTGGGTCGCCGGGTTCTCGACGAACAATGCGCTGGGGCTGCCGGCGATCAGCGCCGTGGTCGTCCTCAACGATCCTGAGACGGGTCAGCCGACCGCGATCCTCGACGCCGGGCCGATCACGGCGCAGCGAACCGCGGCAATCAGCGGGGTCGCGATCCGCCACTTCGGCGCGCGGGCACCCGTTGGCACTGGCGGGCGGGCCGCCGTTAACGTCGCGCTCATCGGCGCGGGGGTGCAGGGTCACGCCCACGTGCCGGTCGTCGGCCGAGTGCTCCCAGGGGCCACGCTGCACCTCTTCGACCGCCACCCCGAGCGCGCGGCGGCGCTCGCCGGCGAGGCGAGACGGACCGACGGCGTCGGCGACGCGGTCGTCCACGAGACGGCGCGTTCCGCGGTTCGGCTTGCGGACGTCGTCATTTCCGCGGCGTCGTTCACGACGCCGAGCAAGAGCCAGGTCATGACCAACGACTGGCTGCGGCCGGACGCGACGATCGTCCCTGTCGACTACGCGACGATGGCCGCCGCCGAGGTCGCCCGGGCGGCGGCGCTGTTCGTGGTCGATGATCGCGAGCAGTTCCTGGCCAACCGCGGCGCCGGCAAGTTCGACGGCTACCCGGACCCTTCAGCCACCATCGGCGAGGCCATCCTTGCCGGCACCGCTCGACCTGAGGGCCGGGTCGTCGTGACGCACCTCGGCGTGGGACTGGCCGATCTCATCTTCGCGGACTCCATCGTCCGGACCGCGATGCAGGCCGGCCGCGGCACTACCCTTCCCCGCTGAGGAGGGTGCGGATGGGTCGAGCCGGGGGCATTGTCCTGCGACTCCTGTCGCGTCTCCTGCAGCTGCTGCTCGTCCTGGCGACGCTCGCGATCGTGGTCGTGATCGTCCTCGGCGGGATCGCGACGCAGCGGGGCTGGCCCCAGACCACCGGCGTGATCGGCCTGAAGGGCCTGCACCAGCAGGTCCAGGTCATCCGTGATCGGTGGGGCATCCTCCAGATCACCGCCGACGATCGGCACGACTTGTTCATGGCCCAGGGCTACGTCCACGCCCAGGAGCGGATGTGGCAGATGGAGATCTCACGTCGCATCGGCGCGGGACGGTTGTCCGAGCTGTTCGGCGCGGCCACCCTCGACAAGGACAAGTACATCCGGACGCTCGGCTGGCGGGGTGCGGCGCAGCGCGACCTCGACGCGATGTCCGACGACTCGAAGGCGATCCTGAGCGCGTACGCCGAGGGCGTGAACGCCTGGATCGACGAGCACAACGGGCGGCTCTCGACACCGTTCGTGGTCGCGGGGCTGCTCTCCGGGTCGGGCGGGATCGGCGGCATCACGCTCGAGCACTGGACGCCGCTCGACACGGCGACCTGGCAGAAAGTGCAGGCGTGGTCGCTCGGCGGGAACGTCGACACCGAGATCTTCCGGCTCCGGGCCGACGCGAAGCTCGGCAACCGTTCGAGGACCGACGAGCTGTTCCCGGCCTACGACCCGTCCATGCCGATCATCACGCCCAGCGACATGATCGGCGCCGGCAAGGCAACGGCCGCGAGCAGCGCGAAGCCGGAGGAAACGGCGGCCGGCACGGCGAGCGCCGCCACGCCTGCCTTGTCGGCCGCCGATGACGCGGCCCTCGCATCCCTGTCGGCGTTGGGTACGAGCCTCTCGGCGCTCGCCGGCCTCGACCGCGGCGACGGGCTCGGCAGCCACGGCATCGGCTCGAACAACTGGGTCGTCTCGGGCGCCCGGACCCAGAGCGGCAAGCCGATCCTCGCCAACGACCCGCACCTCGGCTTCAGCATGCCCTCGGTCTGGATCATGAACGGGCTGCACTGTCGCGAGGTCAGCACGACGTGCCCCTGGGACGTCACGGGCGTCACCTTCCCGGGCGCACCAGGCGTCGTGCTCGGGCACAACGCGAAGATCGCGTGGGGCGCGACGAACGTCGGGCCCGACACCGAGGACCTCTACCTCGAGACCGTCGACAAGACTGACCCGAGCCGGTACATCTTCGAAGGCCGGTCGATCCCGTTCGAGGTTCGGCACGAGACGATCAAGGTCGCGAGCGCCCCGGACGTGGAGCTCGACGTCCGGTCGACCAGCCACGGGGTGGTGCTCAGCGACGTCGACAAGCGCCTCAAGGACGGCCCGGTGCTCAGCCTCCGCTGGACGACGACGGCGGAACCGGACCTCGCCCTCGAGACGTTCTTCAAGATCGACGTCGCCCAGAGCTTCGCCGAGTTCCACGCCGCCTTCGACGGCTACGGCTCGCCGTCGCAGAACTTCATCTACGCGGACGTCGACGGCCACATCGGCTACGTGCTGCCGGGCCTCATCCCGATCCGCGCTGGCCCCATCGACGGCGACCGGATCCGGGACGGCGCATCGGGTGCGAACGAGTGGACCGGGTACGTGCCGCGCGCGGAGCTCCCGTGGCAGCTCGATCCGGCGGCCGGTCAGATCGTCAGCGCAAACAACGCCCCCGTCGACGGCTCCTATCCCCACTTCCTCGGTGACGACTGGGATCCCGGCTACAGGGCGACTCGGATCACGCAGCTGCTGGCCCAGATCCCGGGCAAGGTCACGGTCGCCGACATGCAGTCGATCGAGTCGGATACGCGGGTCCTGCGCGCGGACGCGATCATCCCGGCGCTGCTCTCGCTGAACCCCCAGCCCACCTCGGTGGAGGGCAAGACCCTCCTCGATCGAATCCGCGGCTGGGACAGGACGTGCCCCGTCGACTCGTACGGTTGCGCGGCTTACATGGCCATCGAGGTGGCCCTCCAGCGAGCGATCTTCGATGACGATCTCGGGCCGCTCGCCCGAGACTACGTGGGCACGCCGTTCGCCTGGCAGGCGCTGCTCAACATCCTGCAGACGCCTGCGAGCCGATGGTGGGACCTGGCACTGCCGGGCCAGGATCCGTCGCATGACCCGTCCAGGCTCGCCAGCGATGCGATCGATGGCGCGGCCGCGGATCTCAAGCAGGCGCTCGGGGACGCGGCGAACTGGCGCTGGGGCTCGCTCCACGAGGTGACCTTCAAGGAGGGGACCCTTGGCTCGTCGGGCATCCTCCCGCTCGAGCTGTACTTCAACCCGGCGTCGCGCGCGGTCGCGGGCGCGGACGGAACGATCGACAACAACTACTACCAGGTGTCCCGGGCGTACCCGAACCCCGACGACCCCAAGGAGGAGCCGCTCGGGCTCGGCAAGCTGTTCTCGGTCACGAACGGGCCGTCGTTGCGCTTCGTCGTTGACATGAGCGACCTCGACGCCGCCCAGATCGCCATCACGACCGGCCAGAGCGGGAACCCGTTGGCGCCACACTACGGCGACATGATTTCCCTCTGGGCCGAAGGCCAGACCGTGCCGCTGCCGTTCTCGCCGGGCAACGTCGCCGCCAGCGCGGTCGAGACACTGACGCTCTCGCCGCCCTGACCCGGGGCGAGCCGGCGGCTATTCGTTGACGGGTAGCGGTCCGTCCGGAATCTCGATGAAGACTCGTCCGTCCTCGACGATCACCGGATAGGCCATGAGCGGCGCCTCCGCGGGCGGGTCGAGCGCCTCGCCGTCGGCGAGGTCGAACCGCGACAGGTGCAGAGCGCACGTCAAGGTGCCGGCCGGCCGGCCGTTGCGGCCCCGGCTGCCGCCGCCGGTCAGGAACCCCTTGTCGAGCTCGAAGTACTCGTGCGTGCAGATGCCCTGGAAGGCGCGAATCTCGCCGCCGGTGTGGATGACGATGACCTGATCGGTGTGGTCGACGAAGGCCATCTTCATCGTGCCCTCGGGCACGTCATCGACCGCGAGCAGGTCGACCCGCCGGGTCACGCGGCTGTCGTGGCGGCCCGGGTCACGCCGCGGCGCTGGCGGCCTCGAGGCCTGCCGCCCACTTGGCCTCGAGCAATGCCCGCAGGTCCTCGCGCGCGCTCTCGAGCGGGACGCGCGCCACGACCGGCTCCAGGAAGCCCAGGACGATGAACTTGCGCGCCTCGTCGGGCGGGATGCCTCGGCTCTCGAGGTAGAACAGCTGGGTCGGATCGATCGGGCCGACCGAGGACGAATGTGCGGCGCGCCGGCAGTCCGGCTGATCGATCTCGAGCGAGGGAATCGCGACCGCCCGGGCGGCCTTCGACAGGTTCATGCCGAACTCGCCAAGGAAGGAGTCCGTCCCGACGGCCGACTTCTCGATCGTGATCAGGCCCTTCATGAAGCTGCGTGACCGATCGAGGAGGGCGCCCTTCGAGAGCAGGTTGCCGGTCGTGTCGCGGCCGACGTGGCGGGTGTACGACGTGAGGTCGAACAGCTGCTGCTCGCCGCCGAACACGATCTCCACCTGCTCGACCGAGCTCCGGTCGCCCTCGAGGCGGTTGTCGACGCGCGAGCGGACGAGGCGGGCTCCGAGCTGCGCCAGCGCCCAGTGGAGCGAGGCGCCCTCGCCGATGCGGGCGTGCCGATGCTGGAAGACGACCTGGTTCGGACCCATCTGCTGGATCGATGCGAGCGCGAGGCTGGCGCCGACGCCGAGACTGACCTCGGTGGTGCCGTGAAACAGGCCCTGCGGCACGGTCTCGCCCTCGGCGCACTCGATGTCGGGGCCGGGCGGGACCTGCTCCTCGACGATCGAGGCGAACGCACCCGCGCCGAGGGTCACGATGGTCCGGCTGACGAGCGCGCGACCCGGGGCGGCGCCCGGCCAGCGCAGGACGATGGGCTCCTCAAGCCTCACGCCTTCGCCGATCTCGACATGGCGGCCGTGGCTCCAGAAGCCGCGGGCGAGCATCGCCAGCTTGTCGCCTGCGGGGAGGCTCGATCCGCCGTCGATGGCGGTACGGAACGCCTCCGGATCACGCGCGAGCCAATCGTGGAAGGTCTCGACGACCACGTCACGCTGGAGCTGCGGCAGGGCAGCCAGGTCGTCGCCGACGCCGGGCGGGCCGTCCTCTACGTACGGGCGGACCTCGTCCAGCACCGCCGCGCGAAGGTCGATGTAGGGCGTGTACAGCTGGTTAGCCTCCACCGGGAGCGCCTCGAACGCCTTCCACGACTCGATGCGCTCGGCACGGAGCCACGCCGGCTCGTCGCGCTCGAAGGCGAGCGCCTGGGCGAGGCCGCGATCGGCGAATCGGAAGGGCATGTCGGCGGGGCCGCGACGAACGGGCCGAGGGCGCGCTGAAACGTCGGCGATCGGATCAGGAGATCGGGTCACGTCCCGAATCGTAACGGCGGGCACGAGAAAGGCTGCGCCGCGGGGCCCGCGGCGCAGCGATGGAGGAGCGTTTCCGACTACGGCGCGAGACGCTGCCAGTCGATGTCGTTGTCCGAAACCCACGGAACCGTTGTCCACGGCCCGCCTGCCGGGTCGAGCACGCATGGCGACGAGATTCGCCGAATCGTTCCCGGGCGCACCCGGGTCAGTTCGTGAGCGAGGCTCCGGCCCGATTCCGGGTGCGGCGCGGGTCCTCGCGGAGCGACGGCGTCCGGCGCGCCCCAACCGCGCGAACCGGTACGACCGCGCCGCCGATGTCCGTCGCCCGCAGCGGGCGCCCAAGGAGGTAGCCCTGGCCGAGCCTGACCCCGAGCCGGCGGAGCGCGCGACGATCGGCGTCGGTCTCGATGCCCTCGGCGATCAGATCGAACCCGGCATCGGTCGCAAAACGCACGAATCCGGCGACGAGCGCTGTCCGGGTAATGTCGGTGGCGACGCCCTGGACGAGCCCGATGTCGAGCTTCACGAACTGGGGCCGCACCTCGAGGACGTGGCGCAGGCTCGCGAAACCCGCCCCGGCGTCGTCGACCGCAAGCCGGCGGCCAGGACCGAGCCTCGCCATGGCTGCGGCAATCGGACCGTAGTCGGAGATGAGGTCCTGCTCGGAAAGCTCGATCACGACCTCCCGTCGGATGGGCTCGAGAACGTCGGCAAGGACGTCTGTATCGAGGAGCAGTGCCTCAGAACAGTTGAAGCTGACCCAGCAGTCGGAGGGAAGCGCGATGCTCGCCTTCGCGGCGGCGCGCAACGTCGCCAGCTCAAGATCGTGCATTCGCCCGGAGAGCCGCGCGTGGCCGAAGACCTGGCTCGGCGTCCAGTTGGCCTCGAACCGGGAGAGCGCCTCGTAGCCGACCGTTCGCCCGTCGGTGAGGCGGCGCACCGCCTGGAAGACCGGCCAATACGCGTTGCCCTCGAGGATCTCGTCGATCGCACGCTGGCTACCGGAGTCCTCATCGCGCTTCACGAGTGATGGCCCGAGCTCGAGTGCGGCCGCGTCGGCGAACTGCACGAGGGTGGGCAGGTATTCCGCCATCGCCGAGCGGTCGTCGCCGCGATCGGTAAGGCCAGCGCCGACCGTGCCGACCACCCGGCCCTCGAAGATGAGAGGGACGTACACGGCCGCCTTGATCCCGGCGGCCGCGACGATCTTCGTGTAGCCGCCGTCGTCTTGCCGGACCGTCCAGCCGCTGATCCAGGGCCCTTGCTGTGCCTGCGCTCGGATCTCGTTGGCTCGACCCTCCGGGAGCTCATAGCCAGCAGAGATCACCGCCGGCAGACCGTCGCCGGCGGCACCGAGGATCACCGCCCGGCCGTCCTGCCGGAACCAGGTGATGGCGATGCTCGTAAGGGGTGTCCAGCGGGTGAGCGGCATGAGCAGCAGCTCGGCCGTCACGAACGGGTCCTCACTGATCGGAACGCGGCTCACATCGCGCATCAAGCGGCTTCTCGCCCCAAGGAAGGCTTCGAGCACTTCACGCAGGCGATCGCCCGCGAGCGAGCCAGCGCCGATGGCACCGGCGATCAGGAACGTCTGGAATGAAGGCGCGCCGGTGAGCGCCGACCCGAACAGCATGCCGGCCGCCACGGTGCCCGCCCAGGCCACCGAGGTCCGTCGTGACTCCGCAAGTGCCACGAGCGCAGCCATGGAGAAGCCGAGGACGGCGACAACCTCGTACAGGTCGGAATCGACGCCCCGACCGGCCGCTCCAAGCACCAACAGCGAGAGGGGCCAGCCCACGAGGCCGATGCGGAAAATGGTCTCGGCGGCGAGTGGGCGACCGAGGCGCTGGGCCATCGCCGGGGCCAGGAGCTGCGCGCCGGCGGCGACCGCGAGCATGGCGAGTGCGAGCTGATTGCCGGCCCCGGACAGAGCGCCCACGACGGACGCGCCGAATACGATCGCCGACGCCGGCCGGCCGAGGCCGTGACGGATCGCTCCGCGAATGCCCGAAGGATCCGACCAGATGTCTGCGTGCGATGCGCTCCGAAGCGCGAGTCGCAGGTCCTGGGACTGGCTGACTGCGCCCATGTCGGGCGAGGCTACGAAGTGGTCGACTCCTCGCGCCACGCCCCGGAAGTACCGTGGAACCCACAACGGCGAGCCAAGGGTGCGCAGACCTTGCGAGTGTCCCTGCGCCCGCTAAGGTGAAGGTCCGTGCCGTCGAGATTGCAGGCGCCTCACAGTTCGGGCCGATTCGCGACTGCACCGCGAACAGGACCGAGCCCCGTTCGTTGTTCCTCCGGGAGGCAACGTCACGCCCTGCTGGAGGACCCGCATGATTCCCCGACTCCCAATCCGCAAGCTCTCGCTCGCACTTGCGCTCGCCTCCGCCGTCACCCTCGCCGGTGCTGCCGCGGCGGTCACACCGCCGACGTCGACGCACGCATCGCCGAAGGCGGTCGCGGCAGCCGTGAACGGCGCGACCCATGCGGCCGCGGCCGGGGCCGAGGTCGGCGCCGCCGGCGCCACGAACGACAGCCAGGACGCGCATGCGCAGGCCGTGACGACGGCGGCGCAGAGCGAAATGGTCGGTGGCGCGCACCAGAACCACGGTGGCTACGTCAGCTGCGTCGCCCGGGGTGGTACGGACTGCACCTCGACCACTCCGACGCTGCCGTCGCACGGCACCCCGCCGACGCACGTCACCCTCCCGACCGCGGCGACCGAGCACCGTCGCTGACCGAGGCTCCCCGAGGAACCAGCAAGGGCGGCCGGCTGGCCGCCCTTCTCCTTTTCTGCGCGAGGCTGGTCCCTAGCCGAGTGACCCTTCCATCTCGAGCTTCACGAGGCGGTTGAACTCGATGGCGTATTCCATCGGGAGCTCTTTCGTGAAGACCTCGAGGAAGCCCTGGATGACGAGGTTCTGGGCCTCGTTCTCGGTCAGGCCGCGGCTCATCAGGTAGAAGATCTGGTCCTGGCTGATCTTGCCGACCGTGGCTTCGTGGGTCATGGTCGTGTCGTCTTCCTGGATGTCGATGTACGGGTACGTGTCGCTGCGGCTCTGGTCGTCGAGCATCAGGGCGTCACAGCGCACGCTGGCCACGACCCCCGTCGCGCCCGGCGCGACCTTGAGCTGGCCGCGGTAGGTCGCTCGGCCGCCGTCCTTGGACACCGACTTCGAGACGATGCGCGACGTCGTGTTCGACGCGAGGTGGATCGCCTTGGCGCCGGTGTCCTGGTGCTGGCCCTTGCCAGCAACGGCAACGGAGATGATGTCGGCGCTCGAGCCCTCGCCGCGCAGGTAGATGCTCGGGAATTTGACCGTCTTCCGTGAGCCCGTGTTGGCGTCGATCCACTCGACCTTCGCGTTCTCGTACGCGTGGGCGCGCTTGGTGACGAGGTTGTAGACGTCGTTCGACCAGTTCTGGATGGTCGTGTAGCGGACTTTCGAGCCGGGCAGGGCGACGACCTCGACCACCGCGACGTGGAGCGAGTCAGTGGCGTAGATCGGCGCGGTGCAGCCCTCGATGTAGTGCACCTTCGCGCCCTCGTCGACGACGATGAGGGTCCGCTCGAACTGGCCGGTGTTCTCGCCGTTGATCCGGAAGTAGGCCTGCAGGGGCAGCGGGACCTCGACGCCCTTGGGCACGTACACGAACGAACCGCCGGACCAGACCGCGCCGTTCAGCGCCGAGAACTTGTTGTCCTCGGCCGGCACCACGGTGCCGAAGTACTTCTTGAAGATCTCGGGGTACTCCTTGAGCCCCTGGTCGGTGCCCATGAAGACCACGCCGATCTTCGACAGCTCTTCCCTGACCGAGTGGTAGACGACCTCGGAGTCGTACTGGGCCCCGACCCCGGCGAGGAACTTGCGCTCCGCCTCGGGGATCCCGAGCCGCTCGAACGTGGCCTTGATCTGCTCCGGGACGTCGTCCCAGGACTTCTCCTCGCGCTCGGACGGCTTGCGGTAGTAGACGATCTTGCCGAAGTCGATCTTGTCGAGCCCATCGGTCCACATCGGCATCGGCCGCTTCTGGAAGTGCTCGAAGGCGCGCAGCCGGAGCTGGAGCATCCAGTCCGGTTCGTTTTTGATCCGGCTGATCTCCTCGACCGTCTCGCGCGACAGCCCGCGACCCGTCTCGCGCAGGTAGACGATGTCGTCGTGGAAGGCGTACTGCTCGCGCCGGTCGGCGACGAGCTCGCGAGTGGTCGGCTTGGTGGTCAAGAGCGTCTCCCGGGGCCTGTCAACACAGGCCATTTCGTAATCCCGAGTGACATTATCGGGATTACCTTCCGGACGGTCAATCTCCTTGCTTGCACGATCGCCTGCGTGGCGCAGCGCTCGGATAGCGCGTGCAGTCCTCTTGCAAGACCGGAGCAGAATCGCTCTGGCGGTCTTGCCGGCCCCTCTCGGGGACGAAGGTTCGGATGTCGAGCGTCGCATCGGCTGGGCGAACGGAACGCTATCGCGGGGTCGCGGCACTCCTGTTCGTGGCCGTTGCCATCGTGGGCGTCATCGGATCCCTGCAGGTCTCCGGCGACCGCCCACCAGCCGAGCACATCGTGCCGCTCCTGGGGGCACTCCTTGGCGCTTTTGCTCTGAGCGCCGTCGCCTTCGGCCTCCCTCGAGCCGAGCCGTGGGCGGAGGTCGGGGCGCTGGCGTTGCTCTACGCACTCGTCGCCCTGGGTGCGCTGGGAATCCTGAATGGCCTGCTCCACGGCAGTCTCTACATTCCCTTTGCCGGTCTTGCGGCATTGCTGGTCCTTCGCATGCGACCCAGAGCTGGTTCGGCGATCCCATCGCTCGCCAGACAAGATCGGCTTCTGCTGGCGGCGGTGGCTGGTTCCTACGGGCTCAGTGCCTACATCGGTCTCGTTGCACCCACCTTTGCTCGGCCAGGGGGGAGCGTCTTCGCTGTCTCGGCGGACGCCATTGCGCTGCAGCCGAGTCTCGACTGTTCGGCCGCTCGCGACCCGGCCACCGGTGCGCCGATCGAGGTCCACGCGACGCTCGCCTGGCAATGGCTCCAGCACGAGTGGTGGCCGGGAAGCTTCGACGGGCTCGTGCTCGAGTGGCACACACTCGGGGGTGATTTCACAGCCGAGGCGTCAGACGTCGATCCGTATCTCCTCTCCACCTCGCCGGACCTCGGAATCGAGGTCGGTGCCGGGTCGAGCGCGACAACCGGGGGGCCGGGCGGGAAATTCTGGATGGGCGACGCGTCACCGAGCGGGGCCAACGTGGAAAGGCTGGTGGCCGGATCAGGCCGCGCGGAAGGTGCGGGCGTTGTCGGGGCCGCCATCGACGTGGGCGTCCAGCAGCTCCGTGACGACCAGATCACCCTGGTGCTCGCTCCACTGTCCGGAGGCAGGCCCCAACCGCCGCCGCATGGCACGGTCCAGTTCTGGGGCCACTATGTCCATCTCGACCGCTGGACGGCCGTGAGCGATGTCGCCAATTGCGATTGGTGACGTGTCGGGCTCGCCATCCTCCAGCAGCCCGCGAGCGTGCACTCTGACGCGATGAGATGGACCGATCCGTCGGGTTTCTGACTCCGCTGGCGGTGGCGATGCTGATCGGGTGCGCGCCGGGACCACGGCCGACGCCGACTGTGGCGCAGGCCTCGGGCTCGGGTTTGCCGCCGCCGTCGGCGCCGACGGCAACTCCGACCGTCTCAACAGCTCAAAACCCTGTGTTCACCATTGCCGAGCACCCGAAGCGACCACTCCCGGGCGTCGGGCCGATGGACTACCCGGTGAGCTTCACCGAGGCCGGGCTTGAAGCGGGCGAAGCGGTCGGCTTCGAGCTCACGGGCCAACTGGACGTCACGTATGAATGCCTAGCCGCCGGGGCGCCGCAACCCGTGGGAACACCCGACAGGGAGATCGACCATCTCGTGCTTATTGCGACGCTCACGGCCGGACCTGATGGCAGCGTCAGCGGCGTCCTGACCCTGCACCTGCCGAAACCACATGCGCTCACCTGCCCAAATGGCTCGGCACCTTCCGCATTCGAGGGCAACTACTCGCACGTCCAGCTCGCCGACAAGACGTACGACGTGGTCGTCCACCTACCGGACGCGAGCTTCATGGTCTGATCAGGAAGGTTCATCGTCACGTTTCCGATCGAGGCGCCAGGAGGGCGCGGCTGCTTCGGATCGTGACCAAAGAGAAAGGGGGCCCGGTTGCCCGAGCCCCTCGCCCTGCCTGGGAAGGCCTACCTTCGCTCCCGAGACCGCTGCGGCGTGACCACCACGAACGCTCCGAGAGCGATCGCGAGACCCACAATGCGCCTTCGCAGGGGCCTTCGTTGTCCTCGACAGAGTCTGCCCACTAGGCTGTGCGGCGATGTCTGTATGAAGCCCAGCCCCTCGGCCGGGATCCTGCTCTACAGGCGCCGCGGCGGCAGCGTGGAAGTACTGCTCGCTCATCCCGGCGGGCCGTATTGGAGCCGCCAGGATCACGGGAGCTGGAGCGTGCCGAAGGGCATCGCCGAGGCGGACGAGGCGGCGGAGGCGGTCGCGGTGCGCGAGTTCGCGGAGGAAACCGGCTTCGACCTTGCCGCCGTCTCGGCGGATGGAGGACCCACCCGGTTGGACCTCGGCGAGGTCACGCTCAAGAGCGGGAAGATCATCCGCGCCTGGGCCGTCGAGGGCGACCTCGACCCCGAGCTCGCCCATTCCAACGAGACCGAGATCGAGTGGCCGCCCCGGAGTGGGCACCGGCAGCTGATTCCGGAGGTGGATCGCGTCGCCTGGTTCGACCCCGACGAGGCGCGGCGGCGCGCCCACCCGGCCCAAGCGGCGTTCGTGGATCGGCTGGAGGCGGCGCTCCGGACGTGAACGGCGCTCGCCAGGTCCAGGCGGCGGTCGCTCGCCGCTTCCTCGTCCTGCGTCACCTGCTTGCGCCGCCACGAAACCTGCCGCCCGAGCCCGAGAGCGTGCTCCGGGTCGTGGAACGGCTCGGCTCGCTCCAATTCGATCCGCTCGAGGTCGCCGGCCGGAACCACGACCTCGTCCTCCTCGCCCGAGTCGAGGGCTACCGCCGCGAATGGACCGAGCACTGGCTGTACGAAGACCGACGCCTGTACGAGACCTACAACAAGAGCCTCAACATCGTTCCGGTCGCCGAGCTGCCGTGGTACCGCTGGATCTGGGACCGGACGGGCCGCCGCCACACGGAAGGCGCGTTCGACGAGCACGCGCCGCTGGTCGAGGAGCTCCTCGTCCGGATCCGCGAGCAGGGCTCCCTCCTGCCCCGCGACGTCGGCGCGCGGGAGGCCATCGACTGGTACTGGCGGCCGACGAACCAGGTTCGCGCGATCCTCGAGGCCCTCGCCGAGTTCGGCACCATCGGCATCGCCCGACGCGAGGGCAACCTCCGCGTCTACGACCTGGCCGAGCGCCTGTTCCCGGCAGAGATCCTCGCCGATCACCGGCCGCCGCGAGAGCAGCAGCTCCATCGCTTCCTTGCCCGCTACCGCGGCAACGGGCTGCTCGGCGCCTCGGGCAACCAGGAGCTGTGGGTCGGCGGGACGGGCTACGCCGCGGATCGGGCATCGATGCGCGCCGAGCTCGTGGACACCGGTCGCCTGTTCCCGGTCGTCGTCGAGGGTGTCAAGGGCGAGCGGTTCGTCGTGGCGGAGGACCTCCCCTACCTCGACCAGGCCGAGAGCGAGATTCGCGACGGCGCACCCCCGGGCGGCCGCGAGCCGGCGGTAACCTTCCTGGCCCCGCTCGACGCGCTGTGCTGGGATCGCGACCTCCTCCGCCGCCTCTTCGACTTCGACTACGTCTGGGAGGTGTACGTCCCCGCCCCGAAGCGGCGCTGGGGCTACTACGTGCTGCCGATCCTCTTCGGCGATCGGTTCGTCGGGCGCATCGAGCCGCGGATCGATCGGCGGGCGGAGATGCTCCACGTCATCGGCGCCTGGTTCGAGCCCGGCTTCGACCCGCTGGCCGAGCCCGGGTTCGTGGCAGGCCTGGCCCGAGCGCTGCGGGCGCACCGAGATTTCGCCGACCTCAACAGGGTGAGCCTTCCCCGAGATGGCCGATTGCGCGATCTCGCGACGGCGGTTCGGGCCGCGCTCGAGGTCTCCAGTCCCCCGCCTGTGGGACCATCTACCGAACGACCGCGCCCTGCCCGGGCCCGCGCCAAGCTCCCGAAGGAGAGTGCCCATGGCTGAAGTCCGCACCGCGAGCGTCGTGTGGAACGGCGACCTGGTCAACGGCTCCGGGATGATCACTTACGTCAGCAGCGGCGTCTTCTCCCGCCTGCCGATCAGCTGGGCCTCGCGCACCTCCGCGCATAACGGCAAGACAAGCCCCGAGGAGCTCCTCGCCGCGGCGCATGCGTCGTGCTTCTCGATGGCCTTCTCGTCCCGGCTCGCCAAGAACGGCACGCCGGCGACGAGCCTCGACGTCCGGGCCGAGATCACCTTCGATCAGGCCGAAGGCGGCTGGAAGGTCGCGTCCTCGGTGTTGAAGGTCAAGGGCAACGTGCCCGGCATCGACGCGGCGACGTTCGAGCGCCTGGCCGACGACGCGAAGGACAACTGCCCGATCTCCGCCGCGCTGCGCGGCAACGTGAAGCTCTCTGTCGAGGCGACGCTCGAGGCCTAGGTCCGGCCCTCACCGTGGACCGAGAAGGGCCGCGGCGCGACCTCGGGCAAAACCGGCCGGGCGGCGCTCGTCGCGCTGGCGAGGATGAGGGTCAGGATCTCGCGTGCCTCCCGCTCGGCGTCGGCGCGGCGAAACGCGGGGCCTCGCTCGGCGCGGACGAGCAGCATCCCGTCCAAGAGCGCCGTGTAGGCGCGGGCGACCGAAACGGCGTCCAGCCAGCGCGGCAGCTCACCCCGCGCGATCCCCTCCTCGAGCAGGAACGTCGCGGCCGTGACGAGCTGTTCCCGGCGCCGCCGAAGCATCTCGCGCGCGGCCGGCTCCGCATCCGCCTGGCCCCACGCCTGGACCAGGAAGTCCGCGTTGCCCGGGTGCTCGGCGGCCTCGCCCTCCGCGGCGTCGAAGTAGAAGCCCACGGCGATCGCCAGTCGTTCGGCGAGGGTCCGGCCGCGCGGCACGCGGGCGGCAAGCTCGCCGAATCCGCGACCCGAGGCGAGGTCGCAGGCGGCGAGGAAGAGGTCGTCCTTGCCCTTGAACCAGGTGTAGATCGCGCCGACGGACAGGCCGCTCTCGCGGACGACGTCGGCGATCGTCGCGCCGTGGAAGCCGCGCTCGCCGAAGACACGGAGGGCGGCGGTCACGATCCGGTCGCGGACCTCCTGCTCGTGGGCGGCGGTCACCCGCGGCATGCGGCAAACCTTGAGGTGTGATAGCGCAAGGAGAGCATGGCTTCCCCATGGTAGTTGCTCATGCGCGGAAGAAACAAGCGTGATGGGTTGACAAGGGGAATGATTGTTCTCTATCTTGCTCCCGAACCGGGAACCGCAACCGCAACCGCATGAGGGGCTCACGATGTTCACGCGCTGGGGTGCCTTCGTCTACCGCCGGCGCCGCTGGCTGGCGGCCCTCGCGATCGTCGTCGCGGGCGCCTTCGGCTCCCTCGCCGGGAGCGTGTCCTCGCATCTGACGAGCGGCGGCTGGCTCGACCCGGGTTCCGAGTCGGCCAAGGTGTCGGAGCGCCTCGAGAAGGACTACGGCGCCGGTCGGACGTCGTTCGTCGCGCTCTTCGAGTCGAGGGATCCGGGCGCGGACGCCACGTCAAGCGACTTTCAGGCCGCCGTCTCGACAGCCCTCGCGCCGGTGCTTGACGTCCAGGGTGTCACCGGCGTCACCGGGTTTGCCCAGACGCAGGACAAGCGGTTCATCAGCGTCAAGGGCGACAAGGCCTACGTCCTGATCGGGCTCGATGTCGCGGAGGACGACTCGATCGGCCTCGTGGATCCGATCAAGCATGCCCTCGCCACCCCGGCCGGCTTCGACGTCAAGCTCACCGGCTTCGGGCCGATCCAGCAGGATTCGGCGCGGCTGTCGGAGCAGGACCTCACCCGGGCGGAGACGGTCTCGCTGCCGATCGCGGCGCTGGTCCTGATCCTCGTCTTCACATCGATCATCGCCGCCGGCATGCCCCTGCTCGTCGCCGGCCTCGCGATCCCGACCTCGCTCGGGATCATCAGCCTCGTCGCCCAGCAGACCCAGATGAGCATCTACGTGCTGAACATCGCGACGATGCTCGGTCTCGCGCTCGCCATCGACTACTCGCTGTTCATCACAAGTCGCTTCCGCGAGGAGCTCAAGCGCGGTCGGACGGTGGAGCAGGCGGTCGAGCGCTCGGTCGGGACCGCGGGCAAGGCCGTGCTCTTCTCGGGCATCGCGGTTGCGATTGGCCTGTCCGGCTTGCTCTGGTTCAAGGCCACTGCGTTGACGTCGATCGGCCTTGGCGGCGCGATCGTCGTCCTCGCCTCGGTGCTGTACAGCCTCACCTTCCTGCCGGCGGTCCTGGGCATGCTCGGGCCACGGGTGAATGCGCTCTCGGTGGCGGGACTGCTGCGCCGGCTCGGCCTGCGCGGCGGCATGGAAGACACGCGCCGCTCTCGCTGGGAGCAGGTCGCGCACGCTGTCATGCGCCGGCCGATCGCCGTGCTCGTGCCGGTGCTCGCCTTCCTGCTTGTCGTCGGATCGCCGTACTTGCGCCTGCAGCAGGGCATCCCCGATGCGACGGTCTACCCCGCCGGGGTGTCCAGCCGCGACGCGTGGGTGGCTCTGCAGACGGAATTCCGAGCAGGTGAGACGACGCCGATCGTGATCCTGCTCGACGCGCAGGACTCGCCGACGAGCGCGGCATCGATCGCGGCGGTCGCCGCGGCAACCGATCGACTCACCGGACTCGATGGCATCGATCGGGTGGAAGGCCCGTTCTCACTCACGAATGCCGCCACCGGTGCGGCGATGACGCCGGCGGAGGTCAGCCAGATCTACAACGCGGCACCCGGCTCACTGCCGAAGGATCTCGAGGCCGGGGTAGCCCGGCTCAGGGACGCGTACATCCGCGGCAACACCGTCCGGCTCGACGCGATCAGTCCGTACAAGTCGTCCGACCCTGCGGCAACGTCGGTCGTGTCGCGCGTGCGCGCGATCAGCCTCGACCCGGCGATCAGCCGGATGCAGGTCGGCGGCGCGGCGGCCGTCGGCGAGGACTTCCTCATCGCCCAGTCCGACCGGATCCCGTGGGCCGTCGGAACGACGCTCCTGGCCTCGGCGATCATCCTGTTCCTGCTGTTCGGCTCGCTGGCGATCCCGATCAAGGCGGTCGTGATGACCCTGCTCTCGTTGACCGCCAGCTTCGGCGCCCTTGTCTGGATCTTCCAGGAGGGAAACCTCCACGAGCTGCTCCACTTCGAGCCGCTCGGCTACACCCTCGCCGGCAACCCGATCATCATGTTCGCGGTCCTGATCGGGCTGTCCATGGACTACGAAGTCCTGCTCCTCTCGCGGATCCAGGAGGCCTACCGCCGGACCGGCGACAACGCCGCCGCCGTCGCCGAGGGGCTCGCGAAGACGGCCGGCGTCATCACCGGCGCGGCGCTGATCATGGTCACGGTCTTCGCCGCGTTCGCGCTCGCCGACACCGTCACGATCAAGAGCATCGGCGTCGGCATGGCTCTCGCCGTCGCGCTCGACGCGACGATCGTGCGGGTGCTGCTGGTGCCGGCCACCATGCGCCTGCTCGGCACCTGGAACTGGTGGGCGCCAGGGCCGCTCGGTCGCCTCGCCGCGCGATTCGGGTTCAGCCACGTCGAGGACGAGGAGGATCTCGCCGCCGCGTCGCACCACGGGGCCGGTGATTCGGGGGTCGCGACCGCGCCGGCCTGATCGCACACTGGTGTCACGCACCCGAGGGAGGAGCCATGGACACCGTCGACCGTGAGCCCGAGCCACTGCGGAATCCGCCGCCTTCGTCGCCCGGCGGGCCACCGCCGCCCGAACAGGGTGGCGTCCGCGCCTACACCTGGCAGTGGGGCCGCGAGGAGGACCGCCGGCCGCGACTGCCGTGGGTCGGCATCTTCCTCATCGTGTACGGCGCCCTCCTGCTCGTGGACAAGCTCACGCCCAACTACCTGGCCCAGGCCAACCTGCTCGTCCTCGCCGCGGGCCTCGCCTTCCTGATCTTGTGGCTCCTGCGGCGGGGCACGTTCTCGCTCTATGCCGGCGCCTTCCTGACCGCGTCGGCCGTCCCAGGTCTGATCAAGGGCGTCGGCTACGACGTGGGCACCGGCCTGGGAACGCTGAGCTACGGCGTCGCGTTCCTGTTCATCGCGCTGGTCCGGGCCTCTCGCGGCGGCGGCATCGGCTGGCAGGCCGTGCTCGGCGTGGTCCTCGTTGCGCTGGGCGGCTCGGAGCTGGCGCTGCCCGACGCGGCATCGCTGGTCCCGTCGATCCTCCTCGTCGCGTTCGGCCTGATTCTCCTGACGCGCCGCAGCTGAGCCTCGTGCGCGGCCGGCCTGCGCGCGGCGGGGGCGGCGAGGGGCCAGGCCGGCGAGGTGCTAGGCCGTCGCCGGTACCTGCGCCGTCGCGTGCTCGATCGCGCTCGTCAGCCGGTCGGCGACGGCGACCATCTCGTCGTCGGTGACGACGAACGGGGGGCCGAGGACGATCGCGTCGCCGTTGGTGCCGTCGGCGAGGCCCGTTCCCGAGTACAGGAGGAGGCCGGCGTCGCGGGCGGCCCGGACGATCCGCTCGGTGAGTCGATCCGTACGCGGGAACGGCGACCGAGACTCGCGGTCGGCGACGAGCTCCACGCCGAGCAGGAGCCCGCGACCCCGGATCTCGCCGACGTTCCGGTGACCGGCCAGGCGCTCCTCCAGCAGGCCAGTCAGGCGCTCGCCCTTCGATGCGGCCATGTCAACGAGCCGCTCCTCCTCGAGGATCCTGAGGACCTCACCCGCGACCGCGGCGCCGACGACGTGGTGCGAGTACGTGAAGCCATGGACGAACCCGCCACCATCCATGACCGCTTCCCGAATCGCGCCCGAGGCCGCGACCAGTCCGAACGGGAAGTAGCCTGACGTGGCGCCCTTCGCCCCGACCACCATGTCCGGCCGGACGCCCCACTGATCGACGCCGAACCACCGGCCGGTCCGCCCGAACCCGGTCATCACCTCATCGGCGATGAGCAGGACGCCGTGGCGCCGGCAGACCTCGGCGATCGACGGCCAGTATCCATCCGGCGGAACGGCCGCGGCGAGGGTCGCGCCGACGATCGGCTCGGCCACGAACGCGGCGACGGTGTCCGGGCCCGCGGCCTCGATCGCTCGATCGAGCTCCTCGGCGAGCTCGTCGCTGTCGCCGAGCGCGTTCGCGCCCGGCTCGCCGGCACGGTACGGGTACGCGGCGGATACGTGCCGGAATCGGCCCAGCCACGCTTCGTACGGCCGGCGCAACGGCTTGCGCCCCGAGAGGTCGAGCGCGCCGAGGGAGTTGCCGTGGTAGCTCCCCCATCGCGCGATCACGATCCAGCGCTCGGTCTCGCCGCGGGCCAGGTGGTAGGCACGCGCGAGCTTGAGGGCGGACTCCATCGCCTCCGAACCGCCGGCGACGGGATAGATCGCCGGGTCGTCGAGCGGCAGGTGCGACGCGAGGGCCGCCGCGTACCGCTCGAGCGGCTCGCTCGTGAAGGCCGTCCCGTGGGCGTACGCAAGGCGGCCGGCCTGCTCGGCCATCACCCTCGCCACGGACGCGCGCCCGTGGCCGATCCCGACCACGACGGCACCGCCGGCGGCGTCGAGGTAGGCCTTGCCATCGGCGTCCCAGATCGTGGCGCCCTCGGCCCGAACCGCGACGGGCGGCGCCGGCTCGGACGAGCGGCGGAAGACGTGGCTCACGGCGCACAAGGTTACGAGGTCCGACCGGCTAGGCGAGGACTCCGTGCGGTGGGAGAATTGGCCCTACGACCAGCGGCTGGAGGCGCCTCATGGACACATCCCCGGCATCGAGCCCGTCGCGTGACGCCCTCGACCACCCCCTGTACCGGATCGCCCACCTGCACGGTGACCACTGGGTGACGCTTCGGCCCGATCAGCAGCACAGCCCCAAGGCGGACATGCCCGGCGCGCCGAAGGGCGGCACGATCTACCGCTGCACCGAGTGCGAGGAGTACGTCGTCATCGCCCCGAACTGAGGTTCTGGAGCTTAGTTCGCCCCGCACAGGCGCAAGAGAAGACGAGCGCCGGCCTCGCTGCCCGACCATCTGGCCAGCAACGGCTCGGCGCCCAGCCGCCGGCGGACGTAGCGGAAGACCAGCACCGCGACGACGACGTCGTCGAGCGGCCCCAGGACCGGGATGAACTCGGGAACGAGGTCGATGGGGCTCAGCAGCCAGAGCAGGAGGAATACCAGGGCCACGCGGACTCGCCGCTCGGTTCGGGGGTCCGCGATCAGGGCTCGGACGAGCCGGATCAGGTCTGGGACGAAGGCGACGAGCTCGGACACGGCGACGTCACGCGGTCGCACCGCCCAGAGCAGGCCGATCAGGACGAGCCAGGCCGCAACCAGGCCGAGGACGATCTCGAGGATCGTCTGGGTGTCCATCGGGCTGAGTATCGCGCCCACCAACGCGCGCGATTTCCAGCAGCGAGACCGGCCGTCCGGTAGCCTTGGGTCCTCGATACAGCCCGGCCCGGCCGGAGGAGGTACCTACCCGATGAAGCGGCTCTTGTTCGTGGCATTTGCGTTGCTGGCGGCGATGATGGTGATCGGGCTGACGGTCGCGCTGACCCGGCCGAGCACTGACCAGACTGAAGGCGAGGACGCCGCCGAGGCCGAGACCGTCTAGACCCCGGGTTCGCGAATCCTCGGCGCGCTGCCCTACCGGCGGCGCGCCGTTTTCATTTGATCAGCGCGTGTAGGCGCCGCCCGGATCGAGCTCCTCGCGGATGTGCCGCAGCTCAGCGGCGGTCGGCGCCGGGGTCGTCGCCAGCTCCGCAGACACCCTCGGTGACCAGGCGGTGGCCGCGCGGACGTCGTCGATCGAGACCCCCGGGTGCAAGCTGTCGACGCGCATCTCGCCGGTCTCGTCGAAGTGCCAGATCGCGAGGTCGGTCACGACCACGGACGGGCCGCGGCCGATCCAGCCCTGCTCCCGCCGGATTCGCTCTGAATCGGCCGCACCGCCAAGGTTGCCGGCCGACGTCCGGAAATCGATCGCCTCGACGAACGATCGGGCCGACTGGCGCATGATCACGAACACCTGGCGGGCGTTGATTGCGATCTCGCAGGCGCCACCGCTGCCCGGGAGCCGAGTGGTCGGCTCGGCATAGTCGCCGATCACCGTCGTGTTGATGTTCCCGAACCGGTCGATCTGAGCGGCCCCCAGGAACCCGACGTCGATCAGCCCGCCTTGCAGGTAGAAGCTGAACAGCTCGTACATGCTGGTGACCGCGGTGGCCCCGGTCACGATCGTGGGATCGCCGATGCTCAGCGGCAGGCGAGCCGGCTTCGCCCCGAACACGCCGGCCTCATAGACGAGCTCGAGCTCACGCGCGACCGTGCGCTGCGCGAGATTGACGGCGATGTTCGGCAACCCGACCCCGACGAAGCACACGCGCTGCCCGGCCAGCTCACGCGCGGCCGCGACGATCATCATCTCGGACTTGGAGAACTGGGCCTCGGTCATTCGTAGCGCCCATAGTCGACCGAGCCGGAGGGCGCCGACCCCGGTTTGAGAGACGCGATCCGGTCGGCGCCCAGCTTCTCGACATACGCGGCACGTCCGTCGAGGTCGTAGACCCATTCTTTCAGCCAGGATTGGAGCGCGTCCTCGTCCCTCGTGATCGCGTCCCAGTCGAGGTAGAAGCGGTTGTCGCGGTCGTATACCCCCTGGACATACGACGGGTGCGCGCCGAAGGGCTCCACGACGACCGCGTCGACGATGAGCCCGGGGATGATCGTCCGGTTCGGGTCGGCTCGGACGACCGACTCGTCGACCAACTCCTCGACGACGACGATGACCCGATCCGCGGCGAACGCCGCCTCCTTCTGGCAGCCGAGGAGGCCCCAGACCTGGGTGTTGCCGGCTGCATCGGCCCGCTGGGCATGGACGATGGTCACGTCCGGCTTCAGTGGCGGGACCGCGTACACGACCCCGTCGCCATACGGCGACCGCACCTCGCGGATCAGCGGGTTCGCCTTGGGCAGGTCCGTCTCGAAATACGAGCGAATCGGGTAGAACGGCAGGCCGGCCGCGCCAGCCGTGTATCGCCCGACCATGCCGAAGTGGCTGTACTCCTCGAGCTCGAGGCGGGGCAGCCTGCCCGCGGCGTCCGGATCGCCGGGTCGCGCGCTCGTCGCGCTCTCGGCTCGACGCCGGATCGCACCCAGCCCGCCGACCCCCGGGTTGCCGAGCCACGAGAAGATGAGCTTCCGAGCGACACCGGCGGCGATCATCTGGTCGTAGATCAGGTCCGGCGTCAGCCGCGCGAGGGTCAGGTCACGGCGACGCTGGCGGATGATCTCGTGCCCGGCCGCGAAGCCAATGAGGTGGGTGAACCCCTCGATCGCGACGACATCGCCGTCACGGACCAGCCCGGCGACGGCGTCGTGCATCGAGGCGACCTTCGAAGCAGTCATCGCGCCGCGGCCCGCATCATCGCGCCGAGTATCGGCGAGCCGTCAGCCGTCGACCTCGCCGTCGTGCAAGGCGCCGGCGGCGTGGGCCTGGCGGGCGCTCGCGCCCGGGTGCGCCGCGACCGCCTCCACGGCTTCGTCGAAGATCCTGACCGCCATCTCGACGTCCTCGGGGGAGGCGATGAGCGGCGGGCAGAGGCGCACCGTCCGCACCCCGCACTCGAGCACGAGCAGGCCACGGACGAAGCACGCCCACTGGACCGCTTCGGCGAGTTTCGGGTCGGCGAACTCGACGCCGACCATGAGCCCCTTGCCACGGACCTCGAGGACCGATCTCGGATAGCGGCCGACCAGTCGTCGGAGGCCCGCCATGAGCTCCTCGCCGCGGGCGGCGGCGTTGGCCGTGAGGCCGCCCTCGAGCAGCTCGATGGTCGCAAGCGCCGCCGCGCAGGCGACGGGATTGCCGCCGTAGGTCGAGCCATGGGCACCGATGCCCCATGACTCCATGATCTCGGCCCGGGCGACGAGGGCGCCGAGTGGCATGCCGCTGGCGATGCCCTTGGCGACGAGCAGAATGTCCGGCTCCACGCCCCAGTGCTCGACCGCCCACATCTTCCCGGTGCGCCCGGCGCCTGACTGGATCTCGTCGGCGACGAGCAGGATCCCGTGCTTCGTGCACAGCTCGCGCAGGCCGTGCAGGAACCCCTCCTCGGGCACGATGTAGCCGCCCTCGCCCTGGATCGGCTCGACGATGACCGCAGCCACCTCGCTCGCCGGGACGAGGTGGTTGAACAGGACCTCGTCGAACCAGGCCAGGTCCGAGAACTTGCCGAACGGCGCGTGGTAGACGCCCGGCAGGAGCGGCCCGAAGCGGCCGTGGTACTTCGCCTTCGAGGCGGTCAGGCTCACGGACCCATAGGTGCGGCCGTGGAAGCCGCCGAGGAACCCCACGATGTACTGCCGGCCGGTCGCATGGCGGGCGAGCTTGATCGCCGCCTCGACCATCTCCGTGCCGGAGTTCCCGAGGTAGGTCCGGAGCTTCCCCGAGATCGGGGCGATCCGCGCCAGCTCGCGCGCCACCTCGGCGTAGACGGGCAGGTAGAAGTCCGAGGCCGAGAAATGGATCAACTCGCTGGCCTGCTCCTTGATCGCGCCGACGACACGCGGGTGCGCGTGGCCGGTCGAGTTGACCGCGATCCCGGCGGCAAAGTCGAGGAAAAGGTTGCCGTCGATGTCCTCGATCGCCATGCCGGCGCCGCGCACTGGCACGATCGGGTAGGCCCGAGGCAGGCTGGGTGATGTCCACTCCTCGTCGAACTTGACGTGGGCGCGCGCCTTCGGGCCCGGGATCTCCGTGATCAGGTCCGGCAGCGGCCGCTCGCCGATCGGGCGGGGCGCGCGGTCGAGCGAGGAGAAGGACTGGGCCACCGGGCACCTCGAGGCCAGTGCATAGGATTTATGCAGATTGGATAGGCGCCCGAGTTTATCAGGGCGAATCGGCCCCTCGGCCGCGGCTTGGTCAGAAGGTCGGGAAGCTCGGGTCCGGGCCGAGAACCTGGATCCGCTCGATGACCAATCGCTCCCGGCACAAGAGGAAGGCAGTCCGCCTGTCGATCGCGACCGGGGCACCGGACTGTGCGACCTCTGCCATGGTGCAGTTCGTCGACCGCGGATCGTCGACATGGACGGTCACGTTCACCAGGGATCCCACGCTGGGTTGCGTTGGACCGTCGGACGGGAACCGGACCGTCAGCGGACCGATTTGCCTGGCAGCGTTCACCGACAGGAAGTCGAACGAGAGCGGGTACGCCAGCCAGGCCGGCTTGTACGTCCCCGCGGCGCCGCCGTCGCAACCCGGGCAGCCGTACGTCCCGGACAGCGAGATCGGCGCACCGAAGCAGGCGATGCGCTCGGCCGGGAGCATGCCTGACACGTTTGCCAGATCGACCGTTCCCGGACAGCGCGGCGCGATCGCGGTCACGTACGGCCGCGAGCCGTCGTCCGTCGCGACCCAGCCCCACGTGGAGGTGTCGCCGACCCCGCTGGCCACCGGTGTGGGCAGATCGGGCAGCGTTCCGTTCTTGAACCCGGTGACGATCGCCGCGTACCACGTGTAGCCGTTGTGCTTGACGGGCCCGTACCCGAACGACATGTTGTCAATCGGCAAGATCACCAGGACGTCACCGCGCGCCAGGCTGGCCAGGCGCTTGGCCGACGTCGACGGATTCTTGCGGAGGTTCAGCGTGTTCACGTCGACCTGGACCGCGGCCCCCGGCGGAAACACGTCGAGCGTTCCGACGCCGTGCGTCAGCGATGGGGCGACCGAGGGGACCGGGCTGGCGCTGGGCTGCGGCGAGGCGCTGGCCTCGATCGTCGGCGGCGCGGTCAAGGGTGCCGTCGGGATGAACAGCGGCGAGGCGCTGGGCGTCGTCGAACAGGCGGCGACGACAGCCGCCAGCGCGGCGCAGATCAGCCATCGGGAGGCGACCCAGCTGGGCATCGCGGTGGGCCGCATCTGCTCCTCCCCCGGCGCCGACGTCAGTCGACGACGGTGTGGCTCTGCTCGCGCATGAACTGGGCGACGTAGTACAGCGACAGGCCGGCCTTGCCGGTCGAGCCGGAGCCCTTCCAGCCGCCGAATGCTTGCACGCCCGGCCACGCCCCGGTTGTCGCACCGGCCCGCCGGTTCACGTACAGGACGCCCGCCTGGATCTCGTCGAGGAAGCGCTCGACCTCGGCCGGGTCCTCGGAGTACACGCCCGCCGTCAGGCCATAGATCGTGTCGTTGGCGAGGCGCAGCGCCTCGTCCAGATCGTCCACGGGCTGGACCGCGGTGAACGGGGCGAACAGCTCGTCCTGGAACAGGCGGTGCGAGGACGAGAGGCCGCCGACGACCGTGGGCTCCACGTAGTAGCCGCGCGCCAGGGCCCCGTCGGAAAGGTGCTCGCCGCCGATGAACACGGTCCCGTCGCGGCGCGCCTCGGAGACCGCCGTCTGATGGCGATCGACCGCCTTCTGGTCGATGATCGGACCGAGCCAGTTCTCGCGCTTGATCGGGTCGCCAATCGTGAGCTTCTCGGTCTTCTCGACCAGCATTCGGACCAGCTCGTCGTGCACGGGCCTCTCGACGTACACCCGCGAGTTCGCCGAGCACTTCTGGCCGCCGAAGCCGAAGGCGCTGCGCATGATGCCCTCGGCCGCCTCCTCGAGGTCCGCCTTGCGCGAGACGATCGCCGGGTTCTTGCCGCCCATCTCGACGACGCACGGGCGCGGCCACGCGGTCGAAAACGACTTGAAGAGCTTGAACCCGACCTCGAACGAGCCGGTGAAGACGATGCCGTCGATGCCCGGGTTCGACTGGAGCTCGTCGCCGACGGTGTCGCCCGGGCCCATGACGAGGTTGATCACGCCGCGCGGGAGGCCCGCGTCCTCGTACGCGTGGACGAGGTTGACCGCCGACAGCGGCGTCGCCGAGGCCGGCTTGAACACGACCGTATTGCCGGCCATGAGCGCGGCGCTCGACGGGCCGGCCGCGAGGGCCATCGGGAAGTTGAACGGGCCGATGACGCCGAACACGCCGTGCGGCCGCAGGATCGACCGCGTGTGGACCGCCGCATCACCGAGGTTGTCCATCGGGTGGTCGTAGCCGTTGTTGCTCTCCATCGTCTGGGCGTAGAAGCGGATCAGGTCGGCGGCTTCCTCGACCTCGCCGAGGGCCTCGAGCCGGTTCTTGCCGCACTCGAACGCCATGTCCGCGCCGTAGCGCATCTGTCGCTCGGAGATCAGCTCGGCGGCCTTCCGAAGGACCGCGAGGCGCTCCTGCCAGGGGGTGTGCCGCCACGCGGGGGCGGCGCGTCGCGCGGCCGCGATCGCCGCCCGCACGTCGCTGCGATCGCCCTTGGCGAAGGTCCCGATGAGCATGTCCCGATCGATCGGCGAGCGCGCCTCGAACACACCGGCCGAGCCGTCGACCCAGCGCCCCTCGACGTAGTTGCGGTGGTGTGCGCCGAGGTTCGCTCGCGACTCGTCGACGCCGCGCTCGTAGAGGGCGTGGAGCTCCTCGTTGTCGGCCCGCAGGGTCGCGTACGTGATCTTGATCCGGGGTCGGACTTCGGTCGTCATCAGGTCTCCACATTGCCGGCTCGCGAACGCGCCGAGCGGGATCGGGCACGCGGGGATTGGGTGCCAGTCTACCGCGACGCGCCCCGACTCCCGAGCGAGGCAACGACGTCCGCGAGGCTGGGAGTGAGCTGGACGACCGGCACGCCCGCCGCCAAGGCCTCCTCCCGGGTGACCTTGCCCGTCAGCGCGAGGAACGGCCGGAGGCCCGCGCGGCGGGAGGCGGCGAAGTCCGCCTGTGGGTCGTCGCCCACCATGGCGACCTCCGACGTGCGGAGTCTCGGGCCGCGCGGCACCCGCTGGGCGGCGAGCTCCGCGCGCAGTTCCGCGACGGCCTGGCGGAAGACGACCGGCGAGGGCTTGCCGCAGATGACCGCCTTCCTGCCGAGCGCGAACTCGAGGCCGGCGACGAAGGCGCCCGCGTCGAGCGTGTACCCCTTCGGCGTGACCCACCACGGGTTGCGGTGCATGGCCACGAACTCCGCGCCTGAGCGCAGCTGGCGGTAGGCGATGTCGAGGTTCGCGTAGGTCAGGGCGTCGCCGGCGTCCCCGATCACGACCGCCGCGACCGGCTGCGAGCCCGTGTCGGCAGCCTCCGGCGAGACGACGTCCTGACCGTCCCACTCGCGTCGCGCGTCCGGCTGCGCAAGTACCAAGATCGGCGCACCCGGGTGGTGTGCCGCGGTGTACGCCGCGGCCGCCGAAGCCGCCGTGATGATCTCGGCACCATCGACGGCCAGGCCAGTCGCCTTGCCGAAGGCGGAGGCAAGCGTCGACCGATGCGCGGACGAGAAGTTGGTGACGACCCGGTACGGGATCCGGCGCCGCCGGAGGTCCGAGATCGCCTCGGGCGAGCCGGGGATCGGCTGGCCGCGATACATGAGCACGCCGTCGGCGTCGAGGACGAACGCGCGGACGCCGTCGAGGGCGGTCCGGAGGTCGGTTGGCATCGACCCGATGGTATGGTCGCAACGGGTCGCGGACGCCTCGAACCCGTGCAGGCCTGCATGTGCTTCGTCCTCCGCGACGACGCGGGTCGACGAGAATCGGACGGAATCGATCATCTGGAGGGTTGGATGGGCCTGCTCGACGGCAAGAAGGCGCTGATCTTCGGCGTTGCCAACGACCACTCGATCGCGTGGGGCATCGCGAAGGCGCTGCACGGCGAGGGCGCGACGCTCGGCTTCTCGTCCGTCGAGAGCCTCATCGAGAAGCGGGTCCGGCCGCTCGCGGCGTCGATCGGGTCGGGGTTCGTCGAACCCTGTGACGTGCAGTCGGACGAACAGATCGCGGCGGTCATGTCGAAGTGGCGGAAGGTCCACAGTGAGATCGACGTCCTGGTCCACGCCCTCGCCTTCGCCAAGCGGGAGGACCTCGACGGCGAGTTCGCCCGGACCTCGCGCGACGGCTTCGCGCTGGCCATGGACGTCTCGGCCTACTCGCTCGTCGCCCTGGTCCGCGAGGCGCGGCCGCTCCTCCACCCCGGCTCGAGCGTGCTGACCCTCACCTACTACGGCGCCGAGAAGGTCGTGGCCCACTACAACGTGATGGGCGTCGCGAAGGCGGCGCTCGAGGCGTCCGTGCGCTATCTCGCCGCCGACCTCGGCCCGGAGGGCGTGCGCGTCAACGCCATCTCCGCCGGGCCGGTTCGAACGCTCGCCGCAGCCGGGATCGCCGGCTTCAAGCGGATGTACGGCTCGTTCGCGGACGTCGCGCCACTGCGGTCGAACATCAGCATCGAGGACGTCGGCAAGACCGCAGTGTGGCTCGCCTCGGACCTCTCCAGCGCGGTGACCGGCGAGGTCGTCTATGTCGACGGCGGCTTCAACATCCTGGGCGTGCCCCTCGCGGAGGAATAGGTACCCGTCGGTTCGCCGAAGATGAGCCGCTGACGACTCACTCGTCGAAGGAACGCAGAGCTACCGCGCCGGATCGGCACTGAGGTCGGGCTTCAGCCGACACCTGATCCGCCGATCCGTCAAGCAAGGGCTGAGCGCGCGCCTTGGCTGTCGCCCTGGCCGGCGGCCACCTGCTCGCGGGAAGAGTGCGTCACGTTTGGACCACGGCCCCAAGACATCGTCACGGTCTTGGGCAATGGCGCCGCCGGCAGGTGGCGGAGCGCGCGTGGGCAATGGCCCCGCCGGCAGGTGGCGTGCCGGGACTGGATTACGCGGCGACCACCTGGTCGCGGCCGCCGGCCTTGGCCATCGCCAGCGCGACGTCGGCGCGCTCGAGGAGCAGCACGCCCTCGATCTCCCACGGCTCGAGCGTGGAGCAGCCCGCCGAGACGGTCGAGCTGAGCCGCTCCCCAGTGCCGGTATCGATCGACTGCTTGGCGAACGCCTTCCGCACCTGCTCGGCGATTCCCGTGGCTTCGTCGCGACTCGCATTGTCCAGGATCACGACGAACTCCTCACCGCCATAACGAGCCAGGAGGTCGCTGCCGCGGATTCGGGCCTTGAGCGTGTCCGCGAAGAGGCGCAGCACCCGGTCGCCGACCTGGTGGCCGAAGCGCTTGTTGACACTGCCGAAGTGGTCGAGATCGAACAGGATCGCCGATCGTTGCGGTCGCCTCTCGGCCGGAATGCGCTGGCGAATCGCGTCCTCATGTTCGAGCGCGGCGTCGAAGTGACGGCGGTTCTTGATCCCGGTCAGTGCGTCGGTCGTGGCCGCGTCCCTGGTCTTCTGGAGCAGGCTGGCGTTGGCCAGTGCGAGGCCGACGCGGCTGGCCAGCAACGCCGCGATCTCCTTCTCCTGCGCCGTGAACGGGGCCACGAGGTCGCCGCGGAGCCAGGTCACCGTGCCGGTGATCTCCTCGGCGACGATCATCGGGGCGGACATCGCGCCGAGGACGTCCGGGAGCTTGACCTTGGCGACGGCCTTCGGGAACTGCTTCCGTTCGAGCCGATCCGTCACGACGACGTCGCGAGCCACGATCGCTCGGCCGCTGATGCCTTCGCCCGGCTGGATCGTCTGGCCGATGACCGACGGATCCGGGCCGTTGACCGCGGCGATGACGTACGCGCCGCTGACCTCGTCGCGCGTCACCAGGGCGACGGAGTCTGCCGGGATCACCACGCCGGCGCCATTGATGACGTGGTCCGCGAGCGACACCTGGTCGAGGCTCGTGTTGAGGACCATCGAAAACGTGGTCAGCCGATCGAGGAGCCCGGCGCGCTCGGTCAGCTTCTGGCGTTCGCGGCCAAGGGCCAGCGCCGCGGCGAGGCGGTCGCCCACGATCTGCATCAGTGAGAAGTCGTCCTCGTCGAGGCGGTGGTCGCCCGCTGTCTCGACATTGAGGATGCCCATGAGGTCGCCGCCGGCGAGAAGCGGGATGCCAATCTCGCTCACGACGTCCGGATCGCCGGACAGGAAGTCGGGGTCCGACCGGGCGTCGGGCAGGAATGCCGGCTCGCCGGTGCGCACGATGCGGCCGATGACGCCCTTATCTGGGGTAACGGTCTGAATCGGAAACCGATAGTTGCGCTGGCCGCCGAGCTGGAGCGCGCGGCCATCCCAGATGTAGACCGACGGGTACTTGTAGCCGAAGGTCTCCTCGAGCAGGCCGATCATCTGATCGAGCGTCTGGGCCGTGGGGCCCTCCCGCGCGAGCAGGCTGCCCACGGACTCGACCGCAGCGAGCTGGCGGGCCCGCCGCCGCTCACGGGCGTTGGCGGAACGGACTCGCTCCGTCGAGTGCTTCAGGTTGGCGACGATCCGCTGGCAGCCGAACGCGACCACCCCGGCTGCCATCGCCAGCGACAGCGTCTGCTGGCGCGAGCCGGGGTCGGCGTTGGGCACCGCAAGCGGCACGAGAATGGTGACCATCCCGGCCAGTGCCACGACGATGGACGGCCTGTCGCCGCGCGACGCGGCGAGCGCGACGACCGGCAGCGCGAGGGCGTTGAGCGGCCACGTGCCCGTGGGGTCGAGGAACGTGTTGGCGGTGACGACGAAGACCAGCGAGAGGGCGAGCCGAGCGGGTGCCAGCCACTCGGGCGCGGATCGCCACGATGTCAGCGCGAGCTGGAGAAGGACGAACCCCAGCGGCATGGCAACGGCGAGCCACGGATGCGCAAGGGCGTAGGACCCTTCGACGGCGAGCACCGGCAAGGCGATCGCAACCGCGAGCAGGAACTGCGGGTCTCGCGCCAGCCGCAGCGACAGATGCGCCGATCGTCGTGTCCGCCCCGGCGCGGTCGTGCGCATATTCATGAAGTAGGCCTCGACCGGGGCAAGGGGCTCGGCCTGTCGGCGCCCATCGCCCGACGCCGCGGGCTGGTCCGCGGGCGCTACGGGAGCGGGGTTGGCCCCAGCACGAGACTTCGGGGCTCGAAGGCGGGTCGTGGGAGTATCCCCTTGCGCTCGTGAGCGACCGCGTTGCAGATGGTCGAGTCTCCGGCCCGCGTCAGGGGCACCGCGATGCTCCCGCCGGAGGGCCGTGAGTCACCATCCCCCGTCCGTACCACTCCAAAGGGCACCGCGTCAGCTAGTCCGGCGGAAGACCTCGCCCTGCCCGTTCCTGAAGATCGACACGTAGCCGGCTGCCGCGATCTGCGCGCGAAGCCCGTCGGGCAGGTCCTTGGGCTCGAACACGACGTACCCGAAGTCGCCCGAGGCGAGGAAGCGAGGCAGTGCGTCGAGCCCGAACAGGCGGCCGCCCGCGGTCTGGTGGCTGACCTCGGGATCGAGGCTGACGAAGGTCTCGGCCACGCCCTCGAACACGCCGAGCGGCGTGGAGGTCCACTGCTGGAACGAGCCGGCGACGTGGAGTACCGGGGTAGCCTGCCCGAGGCGGCCGGCATCGATCTCGGCGCGCAGCGAATCGAGGATCGCCTGTCGCGGCGGGTCGACGACGAAGCGCGAGTCGGGGAAGCCCTGCCAGAAGCCGCTGGCGGCGAAGTGCAGGTCGATGGCGAACGTCTCCGACCAGCGGTGCTCGCCAAGGTGATAGGCGTTGATCGACTGGCAGTCTTGCTTGCACTTCGCGTCGTCGCCACTGTTGCCGAACCGGAGCGGGAGGGCCGCGACGACCACGAAGGCGGCGACGGCAGCGGCCCGTGCCGGCCATGAGGTGCTCGTCTCGGCGCTCGACCAGCCGGTCGCGAGCGCGCACGCCGCCCCGGCCGCGGCGATCCCGGACATCCAGTAGTGGACGGTCTTGGGGACCTCGAACCGAAGGGCGTCGCCGAAGAAGCCGAGGTCGCCGGGCAGCGCCGCGACGAGAGCCAGCGCGACGAAGCCGATGCCGATGCCGGCGAGCACGATCGGTGACCTGGCGCCGCGACTGCCGAGCCAGGCGCCCACGACCAGCACGACGAGGAGGAGTCCGCTCGATTCGGCGGACACGGCCAGCGCCTCGCCGAGCGCGTTCGGGAGGCGATCGACCTCCAGTTTGCCGACGCCGAAGGCGAGCGCGACGACGCCGAGCAGAGCGACGGGGATGACGACGCGACCGCTCTGCGCAACGCGGACGATGGCGGCCCGTGCCGCCTCGCTCTGAGCGATCAGCCGGCCAGCCCCGATACCGACCACGATCGCGAGCGGCAGGCCGATGCCGAGCGCGAGCGTTGGCAGCGCGAGGCCCACCATCGTGGCGAGCTGCGGCAGCGCGACGAGGCCGGCCGTGAGGCCGGCGATGAAGGCATCCGGCGCGGCTTCGCTCGGACGAACGAGGGCCACCACCGCGACGGTCAGGATCGCGAAGAACCCGATGACCGGATGGACGAGCGTGGCCGCCCCGAGCGCCAGGCCGATGACGGGCCCTCGCCCGATCCGCCACGGATCGGCGCGGTAGGCGTCCGTGTGGCCGCCGGATTGGATGAGCTCCGCCGCGATGGCAAGCGCGGCGCACACGAGCGGCGCCACGACCACGGTGCCGCGGGCATCGCCGAGCCGTGCGAACGACTGGCTGAGGCCGAACGCCAGGAGGGCCCACGCTCCGGGGGGCGGGTCGCCGTTGCGAATCGCGCCGGCGAGGCGGTACGCGCCGGCCGCGACGAGCGCGGTCTGGGGCAGGATGAACCCGGCGATCGCGAGCCCACCCGAGAGCCCGGTCATGGCGGCGACCGACCCAAGCAGCGCGTCGTAGCCGAGCACCGTCCGCGAGGGCCCGATGATCGGTGACTGGGTGGCGGTCAGCGGCGAGAACCAGCCGAACGTCCGCAGGTGCTCGACGGGCCCGACGTAGTTGGGCAGCACGTCGATGAAGGGCACGACCGGGCTCGCCAGCTGCAGGATGACGGGCCCGATCCAGACGAGTGCCACCAGGGTGACGAGCGGCCACGATCCGACGGATCCGAGCTGATCGCGCCAGCGGCGGAAGGTCGTGATGGGCGAGAGCCGAGGGCGCAGCGGTGGCAACCACGCCAGGCCGATGAGCGCGACGTCGAGTCCGATCAGGGCCGCAGCCCGGAACCACCCGAACGCCGCGAGCGAGCCGAGCAGCAGCGTGTCCTTGAGCACCGCCGCGACCATCGCGACGACCAGCGCCTCGGCGACGGAGTCGAAAGGCGTCCGCCGCGCGGCGCGGGCGAGCACGAGGCCGGCCGCAAGCTCCAATGCGCTCGCGCCGAGGACCAGAAACGCCGCCGGAAGCGTGACCGCGAGCTGGCTCACGACGCCATCAAGCGCCAGGCCGAAGTCGAACCCGAGCTTTTCCGAGGCCTGGAGCCATCTCAGGCCGAGCAGGAAGGCTCCGACGCCTGCGACACCGACGAGGTCGAGCGCGATCGCCTCTCGCTCGCGAGGGGGCCGCGCTTCCACGGCCGGGATGGTACGGCCCGGGTTTGACCGTTAGAGGTAGCGCGCCACCGACATCAGCACGGCCGCGGCGAGCACAAGCGCGAGGTCGACCTGCCCGATCCGCTTGATCCGTGCGGTGGCCACTTCCTGGCGAGCGACCAGGTCCGAGCCGGGCGGACCGCCGGCCGCGTTGATGGCAGCGGAGGCGGCGGCGAGATCGCCGAATGCCTTCTGCAGCACGGTGCCGCCGCGGATCCAGGCGATGATGCCGAGGATCCCGCCGAGGAGGAACGTCAGCGCCGGCAGCGAGGTGGCCACGCTCAGGTAGTTCTTGAGGTAGAGGCTCACGCCGGCGATCACGACGAGCGTCGCGGCGATCGCAAAGTACCGGGAGGCCTTCCGCCGCTCGAACAGCTCCTGGAGGAACTGCCCGCCGACTGGCCCGAGCTTCTCTGCCGCCGGCTGGACGTAGAGGACGATCAGGGCAGCGCCCCCGACCCAGATGATCGCCGCCAGAATGTGCACGATCCGCAGCACGATCGTCAACCAGTCCACGCCGAAACGCCCTCCTGAGTTGGAACGGGATGGGACTGGAGCGGGCGGCGGGTCTCGAACCCGCGACCTTCAGTTTGGAAAACTGACGCTACTGCCAACTGAGCTACGCCCGCTCAGGGCGACACAATACCCCAGAGCCCGATGGGGTCGTCCAGAGCCTGCGATACGATGCGCGCCCGATGACCGTCGAATCGCCGTCGCGGACCTGCCCGCGCTGCGATGCCAGCGTCGGCCCCGAGGCCAAGTTCTGTGCCAACTGCGGTCAGGCGCTTGCCGAGCCGTCGATGGACGATGCCGCGACCCACACGCGAGTGGCCGCCGCGGCTCCGGCTCCGCTCATCACCAAGATGCGCACCGCCCGCCTCACCGGTGAGCGGAAGCCGGTCACGGCCCTCTTCGCCGACGTCGTCGGCTCGACGACCCTCGCCGAGCAGATGGATCCCGAGGACTGGACGGCGATGATCAACGAGGCGTTCGACCTCATGTCGCGCGCCGTCTTCCGCTACGAAGGCACGATCGCCCAGCTCCAGGGCGACGCCATGCTGGCGTTCTTCGGCGCCCCCGTCGCGCACGAGGACGACCCGGAGCGGGCCATCTTCGCGGCCCTGGACATGCTCGACGCGACCGCCGAGTTCGCCGCCCAGCTCAAGGTCAGCCAGGGGCTCGACTTCCAGATCCGCGCCGGGATCAACACCGGCCCGGTCATGGTCGGCAACGTCGGCTCCGACCTGCGCTACGAGTACACCGCGCTCGGCGACGCGGTGAACGTCGCGGCGCGGATGCAGACCGCCGCCCAGCCCGGAACGATCCTGGTTACCGAGATGACGCGTCGCCTCACCGGCGACGCCTTCGATCTCGACGACCTGGGCCAGATCGTGGTCAAGGGCAAGACCGAGCCCATCCACGTCTTCCGCGTTCTCGGCCGCAAGGCCGCGCCGGCACGGAAACGAGGGCTGGCATCGGTCGGCCTCGACAGCCCGATGGTCGGGCGCGACGAGCCACTCCATCGCCTGACGAGCCTCCTCGACATCGTCCGATCCGGTCACGGCCGGGTGGCCTTCGTCGTCGGCGAGCCGGGCATCGGCAAGAGCCGCCTCGTCGCGGAGCTTCGGCGCTCGGCCGAGACCCCGGCCGGGGACGCGCCGCCGGTCCGCTGGGTCGAGGGCCGTTGCCTCTCGTACGGCCGGAACCTGCCCTGGCACCTCGTGATCGACCTCGTCCGATCCGTTGCCGGCGTCTCGTTCTCGATGACGGACGACGAGGCGCGACGCGCGCTGGATGCGGGCATCGAGGCCATCCTCGGCGACGGGTCGGAGGCCAGCGACACCGCCGGCTACCTCGCCCATCTCCTCGGGCTGCCGCTCCACCCGGGCGAGGAGAGCACGAACATCATCCCGCCAGAGGTCCTCGCGATCCGCTACGTCGCGTCGATCCATCGGCTCCTGCGCGGGCTGACCGATCGCGGCCCGATCGTCGTCGCCCTCGAGGACATCCACTGGGCCGACCCGGCGTCGATCGATGCGGCCAAGCAGCTGATGCCCCTCGCCGCGCAGCTGCCGATCCTGTTCATCGGCGTCCTCCGGGCCGAGACCGATGCTCCTGGCTGGGGGCTCATCGGCGAGGCCCGCGCGGTGTTCGTTGACGCGGTCACGGAGATCGGCCTCGATCCCCTCAGCCCCGCCGACAGCCGCACGCTCGTCGCCAACCTGCTCGAGATCGAGTCGCTGCCCGATCACGTCCGGGACCTCATCATGGCCCGCGCCGAGGGCAACCCGTTCTTCGTCGAGGAGGTCGTCCGCATGCTGATCGACCGCGGCGCAATCGTCGCGCAGGGCGATCGTTGGGTCGCCACGGGCGAGATCGGCTCGGTCGAGATCCCCGAGTCACTCCACGGGCTGCTACTGGCCCGCATCGACCAGCTCCCCGAGAGCGCCAAGCGAAGCCTGCGCATCGCGGCGGTCATCGGGCGCCAGTTCCCGGTCCGCGTCCTCGAGCGCGTGCTGGTAGAGGGAATCCAGTGAGTCGCGAGGTGGCGAGATGACCGACGTGCAGCTGGACACGCTCGAGGCCAAGGGGCTCATCCGACTTGCTGCCATGCAGCCGGAGCTCGAGTACCTGTTCCGGCATGCCCTCGTGCAGGACGCTGCGTATGGCTCGCTGCTCAAGCAGGAGCGACGCGAGCTCCACGGCCGCGTCGGCGAGGCGCTCGAGAGCCTGTACCCGGAGCGAAAGGAGGAGCTTTCCCCGGTTCTTGCGATGCACTTCGAACAGGCCGGCGAGAACGAGAAGGCGATCGACTACCTCGCGACCGGCGCGCAGCACGCCCTCCGGCAGAACGCGATCCAGGAGGCCTATGGAGCCTTCGACCAGGCCGCCACGCTGATCGAACAGGAGCCGGACGACCCGACGCTGCCCGCCGAAGAGGCCACCCGGCGGCGGCGCCGGCGGGCCGAGGTCGAGCTCGGCCGGGCCGAGGCCGGCTATAGCTTCCGGTCACCCGAGGACGCGTTCGAGCAGCTCGAGCGCGCGCTGCCGGGCGTCGAGTCGGTCGACGACGCCGAGCTGGAGCTCAAGGCCCACATGCTGATCGCCCTCGGCCGGCTGCAGAGCGGCGAAGCCGCGACATCGCCGGCCGTCAAACGATCGCTCGACCGCATGACCGAGATCGGCGACGCGATCGGCGACCCGACCGTCCGGGCGCTGCCGCTCGCGGTGACCGGCCTGGCCAAGGTGTTCAACGGGCCGGTCCGCGAAGGCGTGGCGGCCATCGAGGAGGCGATCCCGCTGATGGAGGGCCGCGCCGACTCGATCGGCTCGGCGTTCGCCCGCGGCGCTCTCGCGATCGGCTACGCCACGCTCGGCGAGTTCGACAAGGCGCAGAAGGCCGCGGACGACGCGTCAGAGATCGCGGACAAGCGCGGCGATCTCATCGCCAAGCTCGACGCGCTCATCGCCCAGTCGATGATCCAGTCGATCCGCGGCGATCTCGACCGGGCCGTACCGATCGCGCGGGAGTGTGTCGACCGCGCCGAGGAGACCGGCGCGTCCGCGTGCATGGTCGTGAGCGCCTGGATCCTCGGCGACGCCTTCCACCGACAGGGACGGTTCGAGGAAGCGCGCGAGGTCCTGAAGCGCGGCTCGGACGTCTCGCTGGTGGTCGACCGCAAGGTCTGGCGGCCGACCCTCCAGGCCTGGCTGGGCACGGCGACCGCCGCGCTCGGCGAGGTCAACGAGGCCGACTGGACCGAGGCCCTCGAGACCGCCCGCTCGATCGACAACCGCATGGGCGAGGCGGGCATCCTCGCCAAACGCGCGGAGGCGACGGCCGCGCGCGGCGATCTCGACGCCGCGAAGGCGGACGTGGATGCCGCCACGGCCATCTACGAGGCCGAGGGCACTCGGCCGCTCCTGGCCCGCGTCCTCTTCATGTGGGGCAGCTTCCTCCGTCGTGCCGGCCGGACGGACGACGCGAAGGTCGCCCTGGACCGGGCGGAATCGCTGTTCACCGAGGTCGGGCTGGACGGAGAGGCCGCCAAGGTCCGGACCGAGCGCTCACTCGGCACGGCCACCCTGAAGTTCGACTGATCGTCGGCGGGGCGCCGGCGTTCGCTAGCCCTTGCGCTCGAGGATCGGCTTGGCGACGTCCGGCCGGTCGACCACGAACGCGAACATGGCCCGATCGCCCCAGCGGCCCAGGAACAGGTGGCCGTGGATGTTCACCCCGGCGTCGGCGAGCTGACGGGCGATGCGGGCCATGCCGCCTGGCCTGTCGTCGACCTCGGCGATGATGGATTCGCCCTCGACGTAGGTGTAGCCGCCCTCGTCGAGCACGCGCTTCGTCGTCTCGTCGTCGGCAGTGGTCATGATCACGTGGCCGCTGTCGCCCAGCCCGCCACCACCGATCGCTCGCAGGTCGACGCCGCGCGCGGCGAGCTCCTCGGCGAGCACCGCCATCGCGCCGGGCACATTCTTCAGCTGCACGACGAACTGGTTGGCCATCGAACCCTCCTCGCCCGGGCCTCGCGCGGGCACCGCCGAATCGTAGCCGGACGAGGTCGCGCGGCGCCTAGAGCACGACCTTCCGGCAAGTGAATGCCTCGGCGAACCGGCTCTCGGATCGGCACTCCATGCCGCGCAGCCGCAGCTGCGCCCGGAATGCGTCGGCATCGAACCAGGGCCGTCCCGCCTGCGACGTGAACGTGTCGGCCAGGAGCTGGACCTTCCGGTCGCAGAAGGCCTGCGACAGCGTGACGTAGAGATTCGGCGTGGCCGCATCCATGTCGTACTTCGGAATCTCGTATTCGGCGATGAAGTGGCTGCGGTAGGTGTTCCACGTCAGCTCCCCGACGAGGCGGTGGTCCTGATGCGCGTCCTCGCGGCGGTGGGTCAGGATCAGGTCCGGCTCAAACGACGCCTTGTGCTCCTCGAAGAACTCCTTGACGACGGGTCCGAGGTAGGGGAAGAAGCCGTCTCGGAACTGGCGCACAATCACGTCGACCAGCCCGACCCCGTTCGTGAACGCGGCGGCACCGAGCCGCGCCTCGGCCTCCCGCTCGGCGCTGGCGCTGAGCACGATCCAGCGGACCTGCTCGACGAGGCCCTCGGCGATCAGGCGCAGGATCGTCCCGCCGGCCCCGATCTCGATGTCGTCGGAGTGCGCCCCGATCGCGAGGAGCCGGAGACCTCGGTCCGCGGGACGCGGCAGCCGCAGCGGGCCGGCCGAGTCAGCCATTCGCCGAGTCGCGCCGCAGCCAGAGCGCCCACGGCGGATTGCCGGCCTCGTGCAGCGCCTCGAGCTCCTGCATCTCCTTGATCGTGTCCATCGCCCGCCAGAAGCCGTCATGGCGATAGGCGACGATCTGGCGCTTCTCGATCAGCCGCTGGAACGGCTCGACGACGAGGTCCTCGCCCGGATGGATGTAGTCGAAGATCGAATTCCGGAACATGAAGTAGCCGCCGTTCATCCAGATGTTCGACTCGCGCACGTGGGTGATGGCCTTGACCTCGCCATCGGCCTCGGTCGTCAGGACGTGGAAGGTCTGTGGCGGACGGACCGAGATGAAGCCCGCGACAATGTCGCGCGCCACGAAGTCGTCGATGAGGTCGCCCAGCGGGGCGTCCGTCAGTCCGTCCGCGTAGTTGGCCAGGAAGACGTCCTCGTCGGCGACCGTCGACCGCACTGCCAGAAGCCGCTCCGCGATCGTGGCTTCGGGGCCGGTATCCACGAAGGTGATGCGCCAGTCCTGGATGTCCGAGTTCAGCAGCTCGATCGAGCGGCCGCCGTCGGCCAGCACGAAGTCGTTCGACACGGTCTCGTCGTAGTGGAGGAAGTACTCCTTGATCACGTCCCCGCGGTAGCCGAGGCAGAGGACGAAGTCGCGGTGGCCGAAGTGGGCGTAGTAGCGCATGAGGTGCCAGAGCACGGGCCGCGAGCCGATTCGTGCCATCGGCTTGGGGATGTTCTGGGACAGCTCCCGAAGGCGCAGCCCCTGCCCGCCACAGAACAGGACGACCTTCATCAGAAGACCTCGACCGTCGGGATCGCGACGAGGAACCGACCGCCCCAGTCACGCACCGTGCCCAGCTGCTCCGCGATCTCCGCGCGCAGGTTCCAGGGCAGGATCCAGACGACGTCCGGACGAGTCTCGGCGATGCGGGCCGGCTCGAGGATCGGGATGTGCGTGCCGGGCGTAAACCGGCCGTGCTTGTACGGGTTGCGATCCACGGTGTAGGCGAGCAGGTCCGTCCGGATCCCGCAGTAGTTCAGGAAGGTCGTGGCCTTACCCGGAGCGCCGTAGCCGGCGACGACCTCCCCCGCTCGGAGAGCGTCAATGAGGAAGCGAAGGACGTCGCGCTTGGTCCGGCGCACCCGTTCGGCGAACTCGCCGTACACCTCGTGCCCCTCGAGACCGGCTCGTCGCTCGAGCTCGATGATCGCCGCGACGGCGTCGCTGGGCTGGGGTGCATGCTCCTCGTGGCGAACGTGCAGGCGCAGCGATCCGCCGTGCGTCGCGAGCTCCTCGACGTCGACCACGGCGAGCCCGTGCGCGGCGAGGATCCGGTTGGCGGAGCCGAGCGAGAAGTACGAGAAATGCTCGTGGTAGATCTGGTCAAACTGGTTGCCCTCGAGCGTTCGCAGGAGGTGCGGAAACTCGATGGTCAGCAGGCCGTCCGGGGCCAGCAACGCGCGTACCCCGTCGAGGAAGTCGTTGAGGCCGGGCACCTGGGCGAGCACGTTGTTGACGACCATCAGATCGGCGGCGCGGCCGGCGGCGGCAAGCCCCCTGCCGGTGTCGGAGCCGAAGAACTCGACGCGCGTCTCGATGCCGTCGCGGCGAGCCACGGCCGCGACGTTGGCCGCCGGCTCCACGCCGACGACGGGGATGCCGGCGTCGCGGAAGTGGCGAAGGAGGTAGCCGTCGTTGCTGCCGAGCTCCACCACGAGGCTCTCGCGACCGAGCTGCAGGCGCTCGATCATCGACCTGGCGTAGCGCTCAGCATGAGCGAGCCACGAGTCGGAGAACGACGAGAAGTAGGCGTACTCGCTGAAGATCGCCTCGGGCGCGACGTACTCCGGCAGCTGCACCAGCCAGCAGGTCTCGCAGACCAGCACGCGAAGGGGGTAGAACGGCTCCATCGCCTCGAGCTCGTCGGCGCGGAGGAAGGACTCGCACAAGGGGGACATCCCGAGGTCGACGACGACGCGTTCGAGCGGCGCACCACAGAAGCGGCAACCCCGCGGCGCTGCCGCGACGGCCGTGGCTGCCCGCGCCTGGTTCGGCGTTTCGATCGTCACCATCTCGATGCAGCATGATAGAAACGGCCCCGGAGTCGGTGCCCTCGGGCACCGGGAGTTGTGCAGAGATGTGGGCGGGAGAGCACATGGACCCAGTCGCCGCGACGATCGATGGAGTCTCGTTCGTGCCGCTCCGGCGGATCCCGGACGAGCGCGGAACGATCTTCCACATGCTCCGGCGAACGGATCCGCACTTCCTGGAGTTCGGCGAGATCTACTTCAGCTCGATCTACCGCGACGTGGTCAAGGGCTGGCACCGGCACCGCGAGATGACGCTGAATTACGCATGCATCTGGGGCCGGATCAAGCTCGTCCTGTACGACGCTCGGGAGGGCTCGCCGACGCGCGGCGCCACGGTCGAGCGCTTCCTTGGCCCGGACGACTACTCGCTCGCGATCATCCCCCCGGGCATCTGGGCCGGCTTCAAGGGCATGACCGACGTCGCGATCGTCGCCAACTGCGCGACGCACCCGCACGACCCGTCGCTCACGGACCGACTGGACCCCAATTCGCCCGAGATCGGGTACGACTGGGCCGTCAGGCACCGTTGACGTCCGATAGCGACACGGGTCAATCGCCGCCGGCCTGCCGCTCGTGCGGGCACGGCCCGCTCGTCCCCGTCCTCGATCTCGGACAGCAGCCCGAGGCGAACACGTTTCCGGGGCGGGACGAGGAACCTTCGCTCGAACGGCGGTGGCCCCTGCGTCTCCACGTGTGCGAGCGGTGCTGGCTCCTCCAGCTTGACGGCGCCGGCCCCGTCGAGGCTGCACTCACCGGTCAGCCGCCGTACGCGGTCTCCGAGACGATGCGACAGCACGCCCTGGATTTCGTGGCCGATGCGCTCTCGAGGATCCCCGGAGGCGTCTCCCAGCCAAGGGTGATCGAGCTGGCCAGTCACGGGGCGTACCTGCAACCGTTCCTCGCCGAACGCGGCGTCGAGAGTCGCATCGAGGGGAGTGAGCAGGCGTTCGACGCGGCCGGCGCCGAACGGCTTGTCAGGCACGGCGGGCAGGCGGACCTGGTGATCGACAACTACCTGCTGGCACACCTCCAGGACCCGGGCGCATTCGCCGCGGGCCTGCGAACCGCGCTCAAACCGACCGGGCTCGCGGTCCTCGAGCTCGCCCACGCCCGCAGCCTCGTCGTCGACGGCACCTTCGACTCCATCCGACACGGGCACTTCTCGTACCTCGGCCTCGGCTCGCTCGGCCATCTGCTGGCACGCCACGGCCTCCGCGTGGTCGATGTCTCGGACCAGCCGGTCTACGGCGGCGCACTCCGCGTCTTCGTCGCCCACGCCCAGGAGCACAACGACGGCGTCGCGCCGGACGTCGAGCGGGTCCTTGCCGAGGAGCGGCTGGCCGGCCTGTTCGAGCTGTCGACCTATGCGCGGTTCGCCGAACGGGTGGCGGGGGTTCGTGATCAGCTCACCGGCTATCTCGCCGGGCGGCGAGCTGACGGCGCGACGGTGGTCGGCTACGGGGCACCGTCCCGGGCCAGCACGCTGCTGAACTACGCAGGTGTCACGCCCCAGGACGTCGCCTTTACGGTCGACCGGTCGCCGGCCAAGCAGGGGCGGCTGCTCCCGGGTTGTCGCATCCCGATCGAGGACCCGAGCAAGGTGTTTGCCGCGAAGCCCGCCGACCTGCTGATCCTGACGTGGGACATCCGCGCCGAAGTGGAGCGGCAGATGTCGGGGATCAGGGCGTGGGGCGGGAGGTTCGTTCTGCCATTGCCGCGGCTCGGCGTGCAGGAATAGATACGCTGCGCCATCTGAGCGCGGGAGGACGCGGTTGAAGGTTCTCGTTACCGGCCACCTTGGCTACCTGGGCGTCGTCGTCACGGACGTCCTGATCGCCGCCGGCATGGACGTGGTCGGTCTCGACACCGATCTGTATCGCGACGGCACCTTCGGTGATCCGGCTCCCCTCGCGACGATCCCTTCGATCCCGGTCGACCTGCGCGACGTCGAAGCGCGGGACCTCCGCGGCATCGATGCCGTCGCTCATCTGGCCGCGCTCTCGAACGACCCGCTCGGGAATCTGGATCCGGACGTGACGATGGCCGTCAATCACGAAGCGACCGTTCGACTGGCGGAGGTCGCCAAGTCCGCAGGCGTGGGCCGGTTCGTCTTTTCGTCGTCGTGCAGCAACTATGGCGCCTCGGGCGGTGATGCCCTCCTCACGGAGGACGCGGACCTCAGGCCGATCACGCCATACGGTCGGTCCAAGGTCCTCGCCGAACGCGACCTGGCGCGCCTCGCGGACGGATCGTTCAGCCCGACCTACCTCCGCAACGCAACGGCATACGGCGTCTCACGGCGACTGCGGCTGGACGTGGTCCTGAACAACCTCGTCGCATGGGCCATCACGACGGGCCGCATCGTTCTCGAGAGCGACGGCATGGCATGGCGGCCGCTGGTGCACGTCCGGGACATCGGGCGGGCGTTCGTGGCGGCGCTCCGGGCACCCGGGGCTGCGGTTCGTGACCGCGCGTTCAACGTCGGCGCGACGTCCGAGAACTACCTCATTCGCGACCTAGCGGAGCTCGTCGCCGGCGCCATCCCCGAGGCGACCGTAACCTTCGGCGAGGGTGCCTCGGCGGACAGGCGGACGTACCGGGTCGACTGTAGTCGGATCGAGCGGGAGCTCGGCTTCCAGACCACGTGGACCGCGCGCGACGGCGCGCGCGAGCTGACGCAGGCCTTCCGGCGTGAGCACCTGACCCGCGCGCAGTTCCAGGGACCGCGTTTCCAGCGAATTGCGCAGATTCGAGCGCTCCTGGAGGCCGGCCAGCTCGACGACGACCTGCGCTGGCGTCACGAAACTGCCCCGCCGTTGCAAGCACGCACCAGTGGGCCGATAGGAGAGGTTGGGAACGGTTGACGTAGTACTTGGGTACTACGAAAATTTGCGCCTCGGATCTGACGCGATCGATGTTCGGCGCATCGCGGCGGAGGCGGCGTCGTTTCGCGTTGGAAGGTCAGGGGGGACAGTGAGCGTCTTTGCTTCGCCCGTGGCCGGGGGGGCCATGAGTCAGGCAGGCGCGGCCGCCCCGATGCTGGCAGCGCTGCTGACCCTCTTCGTGCTGGTCTTCGCGAAGGCAGTTGCCTCCAACCAGGATTCGGAGCGGCAGTCTCGGCTCTCCGCCGCGCTGAACGTCGGGATCGCCCCGCTCGGGTTGCAGTCGGTGCTCCTCGCCGTCGCCGGCGTGGCCCGCATCCTCAACAGCTTCTAGTCGTGGTCGCCGTCGCGTCCCCGTCCCGGAGCGAACGGACACTGACGCCCGTCTTCGGGCCGACGACGCCCCTGCCCGTGGACGCACCTGTCCTCGTCGCCATCCCGGCGCTCAACGAGGAGCGCTTCATCGGGAGCGTCGTCCACGAGGTGCGACTTCTCGGCTTCGACTGCCTCGTCATCGACGACGGCTCGACCGATCGAACGTCAGCCATCGCGACGGCCGCCGGCGCGACGGTCGAGCGCCGCGAAGAGAACGGCGGCAAGGCCGCGGCGGTGAACGTCGCGTTCAAGATCGCCCGCGAGAAGAATGTGTCGATTCTCGTGCTCATGGACGGCGACTGGCAGCACGATCCGCACGAGATCCTGGAGCTCATCGAGCCGATTCGCAGCGGTGCCGCTGACGTGACATCCGGATCACGATTCCTGCACGCCGCCAGGGGACACGTGCCGGCCGTGCGGTCTATTGGCATGCGCGTGCTGACGCTCGGCTCCAGCATCTTCTCCGGCCAGCCCATGACGGACTCGCTGAGTGGCTTCCGTGCGTTCGGACGCGCTGCAATCGAGGCGTTCACCTTCAAGAGCCACGGCTTCAGTGTCGAATTCGAGATGCAATTCATGTCCGGGATGCTCGGCCTTCGCCATCGCGAGATCCCGATCACCGCGCGCTACGACGACCCCGCAAAGCGGAACGTCGTGTCCTACGGCCTGCAGGTTCTGGACGGCCTGTTGGGCCTCGCGGCTCGGTTTCGCCCGTTGCTCTTCTTCGGGCTGCCGAGCACGTTCCTCCTGCTTGCCGGGTTGGTGCTCGGCTTCATCGTTGTGGACACATACCAGCGGACGGCGGTGCTGGCCGCCGGCTACGCCCTCCTCACGGTGCTCCTTGTCATCGTCGGCTCGATCGGTCTGTTCACCGCCATCCTTCTGCACGTCATGCGCGGGATCTTTCTGGACCTCGAGACGCAGCTGCGGGTCGTCGCGGAGGCACTGAGCAGCAGCTCCGACTCGGCCTAGGCGCCGGCGCCTCGCTGGATCCGGGTGAGCTCCGCCGACCTCGGCGTGCTCCCCGCTCTGTTGGCTTCACGGGCAGTGCGGTGACCTACCATGGCCTGCCCTTGGGTGAGACCTTCGGTTGAGATCGCCTGGCCGCCGCGCCCTCGGCCTTGCCCCGTTGCTCCTCGGCCTCGCCTGGACGACCCCGGCGGCCGCCATACAACCGCTCGCCGCGGCACCGATCGCCAACCGTTGCAGCGCGAGCCTGCAAGGGGCGGCGGTCGTGCTCGACTGCAAGCCCGGGTATGCCACGGCGGACGACCGCATCGTCGTATATCCGCGCGCCGGGGTCCGGAGCGGGGTCGACGCGAGAGCACAGCTCGACCAGACGAACGCGGTATGGCTGTTCGAGCCCGGCCCGGGCAATGGCGTTGCGCTGCTCGTCGACTTCCACGACGGACCGGGTGGCGGACGGACGGCCGACCTGTACGACGACGGCGATGGCGACGGCCGGGTCAGCTTCGCGTTCGTCGCCGGGATCCCCAAGGCGTTGGAACACGGGGGCCGGCCGACGGTCAGCGTGACCAGTCTCGATGGTGCGTGGTCGACCGGGGGTCGACCGAGCTTCAACCTCGACATCCGGGTCGACGGCTCGGTGCGGGCGTCGTTCTGGTCGGAGGGGTTCCTGGATGTGCTCCGGAACGACGGCAGCCCGGACTTCGAGATCCACGTGCGTGACGCCGATCACGATGGACGTCCTGACCTGGAGTGGCGCCAGTTCGAACCACCGCTTCCCGAGGACCCCGCCCTGAGCACCTACGTCCGGACGGAGATCACGAGCAACCCCGAGGATGACGAGGTACCGATCACGGGCAGCCTGTTCTGGCCCTACCTCGCGGCATCCCTGCCGGAGGATTTTGCGGCGCACTACGAGAAGTCGTTCGGGGTGAGCGCACCGCCGATCGACGTCGATTGGTCAACCGGCCGGATCGTCCAGATCGGCGAGTTCGTCGCTTCCGTGGGCAACCCCGGAAGCTCCGCGATCCAGTCGATCACGCGGATCCCGGAGGGCGCCACGACCGCGCCGGACTTCGTCAGCCCGTTCGCCTTCTACGACCTCGCCGGGGTCGGCGACGGCCGGCCCGACCTGAGCGTCCGCGTCCAAACGACCTTGCCCGAGGAGGTCCTCGCGCCGCTACGGAATGAGCACCAGATCAACACGATCGAGTACTCATGGGGCCGGCGGCATGACAACAGCTGGACCTACGCGCTGAGCCTCGTGGGCCATCAGGCCGTGAACGACACGATCGCGTTTCCAGAGTTCTCCGTCCGAGCGGTTCCGGCCCCGGAGCTACCCGGCTGGGTCGTCGGTCAGCAATGGGATGCCGCGACGTTTGTCGAGGTGGCCCAGCCCTTCTCGGCGGCCGAGGGCATCAGCCAGTACTCGGTGTCGTCCGGCGACGACGTCCTGGCCCGGCGCTACCTGACTGGCATTGATGCCAGCCCACCGGTGGGCCTGTTCTTGCGGATCGCTGCCGGGTACCGAGGCGAATACGCCTTCGACCTTCGCGGGCGGGCGCCAAGGCTCTTCCTGAGCCCCGTCGACCTGCGCCTGCACCTCGTCGGCGCACAGGGCGGCGTGTGGAACGTCGGTGCTGGCGAGGAGATTCGATATGCCAGCATCGCCGGTGACGGCATCGACGACTGGACGCTGCTCCGCGACGGCGCATTCGTCGCGGAACTGTCCGTGGTAGATGGCCAGGCCATCCTCGCCACGGGCACCGGGGTCTTCGTCGGTCGAGTCGGTGACTTCCCCGCCGAGACGGGAATCGTGCCGCCCCATGACCGGCAGAGCTGGAGCGACCTCGGCGCCTTGCTCGACAGCAACCCGGCGCCGTTCGCCCCGGACGATCTCGTGGCGATGTTCGACAGACTCGCGACCGGCGTCCAGCAGCTGCCGCACGCCGCCGCCACGGATCTGCGCGCCACGGCGGACGGCTTCCGGTTCCTCCTGAACCTCCGGGATCCGGCCCCGAAGGCGCCCTGGGCCGCGGGCCTGGCTCCGGGGCCGTACCTCGTGCGGTATGGATCGGCGGCTGGGTTCGTCGCCGAGTCCGTGACGCCGGCGGCGCCCGCCGCAGGCCCGGTTGCGGTATTGGGCGACCCTGCTCGAGCGAAGGAACCCACGGAGCTCTGGGCAGGCGTCGAGAATCCGGGCGACACGGACGCGACGGCTGTCCGCGTGACGTTCCTCGCCGGTAAGGCTCGGGCCGACATGCAGCCGATCGGCACCACTCTCGTCGATGCTCCGAGCGACAAGACCGCCACGGCGCGCTTGCTCTGGACGCCGCCGAGCGGCGGCAACTGGTTCGTCGGCGCGACGATCGCGGACAGCCAGGCGCCGGGGCCGCTATCGGTGATCGCCGTCGCGGCTGCCGTCGACGGCGGTACGGTGGCGATTCTGGCTGCGCAGCGGCTCTCAGGCGACCTCTTCATCCTCGCGCTCGGGCTGCTCCTGAGCGGGGCCTTCGTCGCCGCTTCCTGGGCCTCCCGGCTCCTGCGTCCATGAGCCAATCGACGCCAGACCCGGAGACCGAGACCAGCGCAGCGGCCTGGCGCGGCGGCAGACAGAGTCTCGTCGCGTTGCTGGGCCTGGCGTTCCTGATCGGGTTGTACTTCAGCCTGCGATCGGGCGGGCGCTGGGCTGAATCGGATAGCGGCTCGATCGCCCTCGCCATCCGCGCGGTGATCGACCACCACGACCTGGCACCGGACGCGCCCCGGGTCTACGGCAATGGCTACGGCTACCAGGTCGTCTCGGCCGCGATCCTGGCCTTCACGGGGCTGGACGTGCCCACCCTTCAGCAGGTGATCTATCCGCTCGTGTCGGCGCTCGTCGTGCTGCCGGCCTGGGCTCTGTATCGCGAGCTGACCGGCAGCGGTCGGGTCGCGAGCCTTGCCACGCTGTTGCTGCTGCTCGTGCCGGAGTACCTGTTCGCCGTTCTCCGGGGCAGCCACGAACGGCTCGATCGCGCGTTTCTCTTCATCACGCTCTGGCTCCTGGTCAGGAGCCTGAAGATGCGGGCCGATCCCGCCCGGTTCGGCATCCACGTCGGCCTGCTGCTCATCACGACGTACAGCCTGATCGCGACGAACGCCCTGTTCGGCATGTCGTTCGTCGCCGCCCTCGCGACGGCGCTCGTCGCGTCATGGTTCGCCCGCTTCGGGCCCGCCGTCGTTCGGGAGCATGCGTCGTCGACCGCGAGGCTCCTCGGCTGGATCAGCGTCGCCGCGGGGATCCTCGTCATCGTCTTCATCCTGATCATCTATCCGCCAATCGAGGAGAGCCTGCGCGAGCTGAGCACCATCCCCGGCGCACTCCTCACGTTGGTCACGAGCGGCGGGGCCGGGATCAACCCCTATGCGAGCGTCCTCGGCGCGTGGGTGAGCCCGTCGGTCTACCTGCTCCTCAGCATGGCCGATTTCCTCATCCTTGGGGCGTCGGCCCTGATCTGGCTGTGGCTGGGGCTATCGTGGCTCCGCGGCCGCAGCGTCGCGTCGACCAACCTGTGGCTTCTGTGGTTGCTGTTCGCCGCGTTCGCAGCCCAGGGAGCGGCGAGCATCGTCAGCGATCGCACGGGCAGCTTCACGGGCAACGTCCAGCTCCGCGCGTTCTCGGTCTTTTCGACGGTCGCCACCCCGCTCGTTGCGATCGTGCTCGCCCGCTGGCGTCCCGGGCCGTGGCTGCGCACCGTCGCCGTGGCGACCGTCTCGCTCGCGGTCGTCAGCGCGCTGCTGAAGATCACGCTCGACCCGGTGGTTTCCAACAAGTGGTTCTTCTATTCCCCGGACGAGCTCCAGGGAATGCAGTGGGCCGACGCCTCGCAGACTGGCACCGACATCTGGGTCGGGCCGGATGACCGCCTGACCTCCGCGTTCGAGCTGGTGGTCGGAAACAGGAACCTTTCGAATCAGTGGGACATCGCCGCCGTTGGACTCGCGACCCGATCGTTCCTCGTCTCCGACGTCATCCGTCTGAACAGCGCCCGGCTCGGCGCGACCATGCCCCCGCTGGGCTCCCGAAACCTCGTGTACGACAACGGCGAGGCGCAGGTCTATCGCGATCGGCCGCTCGCGCCCTTCGATCGGTGACCGGGAGGCGGCGTGGCCGCCGGCGATCCCATCACGCGGCCGCTCTTCCGCGAAGCCACCACTCCGCGGTGAGCGTGATGGCGAGCACGCCATGGGCGACGAGGTAGGCAAGGGCGATCCCGGTGGCGCCCTGGGCCGGCCCGAGCACCGCGGCGAGGATCAGCGCCCCGAGTCCGCTCGCAGCGCTGATGACGAGGATCCGCGAGATATCTCGGTCCACCCGAGCCGCTGTCAGATGGAGCATGTTGATGCTGAGCGGCAGGGCCGCGAGGCTGAGCAGGCGGAGGGTCTCGACGCCGTTGGCTGCATATGGAGCGCCGAACAGTCCGAGCAGCAGGGGCGCCGCGACCCAGCACAGGACGATCGCGGGGATCACGAGCGCCAGCGTCAGCTCGAAAGCCCGACGGAGGTGCTCCGTCGTCTCGCCGCGTGAGTGGCTGCCCTCGGCGAGCAGCGAGCTCGCCACCGCGGCGGGGATGCCAACGAGGAGGCCCGCGATCGCCCAGGCGATGTAGAAATAGGCGTTCGCCTCCGCCCCGAGGAGGCCGACGACGAGCAGGGGGAACAGCAGGCCCGGGGCACTCCAGGCCAGATCGCCGACGTAGTTGCCCGCGGCATAGCGCACCAGACTGCCGAGACGGAGCACCTGCAGGTCCACCTTCCGCGTGAACTGCGTCCGGAGCAGCCAGAGCTGGAGCAGGACGCCCGCGACGGTGCCAAGCAGCCACGCGAGCACGATGAGGATGCCGACGGGCACGAAGGCGAGGGCGAAAACGAGGAGGAGGACCGTCTTCACCAGCCCGTGGGTGACGCCGCCGGCGAGCGCGGGCCGTGCATCCCGCGTGCCGATCGCTGCATACACGAGCACGGTGAAGGTGCCGGTCGCCCCGGCGAGCACGATCAGGGCCAGGCCGAGCACCGGCGGCGAGGCGAGCTGCTCGAGGGACGGGGCCCACAGGTTCAGACCCGCAATGAAGATTCCACCGGCGATCGCGCTCCCGACTGCGACGACGAGCACTACGGTCCAGGTGAATGCCGCGCGCCCCGCCCCGGCCGACGGCGAGAAGCTCACCAGGGCATAGGGCAGGCCGAGCTGCGACAGCGTCGCCATGAACAGGGACGAGGAGATCGCCGCGGAGGCGAGCCCCACCTCCGCCGGCGCATAGAGCCGCGCGGCCAGGGTCCAGAAGACGAAGCCCAGCCCGGCGGTCACGCCGGAATTGCCGAGCAGAACGAGGGCGTTGCGGTACAGCGGCGCCCGCGCGCGGGCAAGAACGCTGGCAACGAGCGACGCGCTCATCGATGGCTGAGTCAAGGCTTCGCGCGCCTCAGCGCGCCGCGGCTTGTGCGAGTACCGCCCGAAATCGTTCCGTCACCGCCTCCCAGGTCTCACGACTCGCCGAATATGTCGCCGATTCGCGCGACAGCCTCGCCAGGACGTCCGCGGGCGCCTCGGGCCCTGACAACAGGCGCTCGATCTGCGGCAGCGCATCGCGGGGACTGTCGACCCAGACGATACCGCCGACATCGCGGAGCTCGGCGACCATCCCTTCAAGCCGCGTCGAGACCACCGGCTTGCCAAGCTCGAGATAGGCATCGACCTTCGACGGCACGATGTAGCGCATCGCCCTGTCGGGTGTCGACGTCAGCAGGCACAGGTCTGCCGCAGCGATGAACGCGGGCATCTCGGCGGCGGGCCGTCGCCCGGTGAGGATCAGCCGGTTGCCGAGACCGTGCGTGGCCTTGATCTCGTGGAGCGTTGCACTCAGGTCGCCGTCGCCAACGATGACAAGCCTGAACTTTGCGTACCCGACCGGGTCGCGAGCCAGCTCGCGCGCGATCTCGGCCAGACCGCTGTGCCGGTACAGCCAGCCGATGAAGAGCAACACGACCTCGTCGTCGCGAATCCCCAAGTGTGCTCGTGTCGTTGCCCGGGCCGCCGGATCCGCCTCTCTCCGCGAAAAGCCGCTCGGAATGAAGACCACGGCGTCGGGCCGCACGCCCATGCGCTCGACATACCGCCGCAGAGGTCGGTAGGTGATCACGACTCGGTCGGCCATGCGCAGGACCGCGCCTTCCACGACCGCCGCAATCCGGCGCAGGGCCGGTGGCTCGGCGATGGCGTGGAGCGCGTCGAAGAGATGGAAGACGAACGGGATGCGCCGGCGCCGGGCAAGCAGTGCCGCGAGGAAGGCGTTCGAGATTCCATAGGCGACGATCACGTCAGGAGTTCCTGCCCGCAGGTACCGAAGGAGCTCGAACCACGTTGCCACGAGCCACGAAACCCTGGCGATCCCTGGGATTCGCAGCATCCCGGGTCGGACGACCACGATCCGGGAGCCCGGCAGCAGCTTCGACGCATCGCGCCACACGCGGCGACGCTGCCAGAGTGGCAGGACGCCGTGGCGTCCCCACAGGATCTCGTAGTCAAGGACGGTGATGTCATCGCCCGCGATCGAGAGCGCCTCGAGCATGCGGTGGTGGAGGATGGGGTTGCGATCGATCCAGTCCGTCTCCTGGACGACAAGAATTCTCATGCCCGTCGGGCGCTCGCAGGCACGCGGCAGTCGGGCTTCGAGGCCAGGGAATGCACGGCCCTAGTATGACCAGCCCCAGGTCATCGAAGCCGCTCATGGAGTCGGGATGAAGGTCTTTGTCGTCTACGGGACGCGTCCGGAAGTCATCAAGATGGCGCCGATCGTCCGCGAGCTGCGCCGCCGCCCGGACGAGTTCGAGACGTTCATCTGCTCCTCCGGGCAGCATCGCGAGATGCTCGACCAGATCACGGGATTCTTCGAGGTCGAGCCGGATTTGGACCTCCATCTCATGGGCGTGGCGCCGGGTTTGGCCGGTTTCCTGTCGCGCACGATCGATGCGTTCGACGGCGCGTTGGCGGAGCATCGCCCGGACGTGGTGCTGGTCCAGGGCGACACCTCCACGGCCGTCGGTGCGGCGCTGGCAGCGTTCTATCTCCAGATCCCGGTCGGGCACGTCGAGGCGGGCGTTCGGACGGGCCAGCGCTTCAGTCCCTTTCCCGAAGAAGTCCATCGGCTCGTCATGAGCTCGCTGACCACTTGGCATTTCGCGCCGACCGCGCGCACCGCCGAGACCTTGCTGACCGAGGGCGTTCCGGCGAGCCACGTGTTCATGACCGGCAACACGGTCATCGACGCGCTGCTGTGGGCCACCTCCGACCGCCACGAATGGGTCGCACCCGAGTGGCTGCCGGCGGACAAGCGCCTGGTCCTGGTGACCGCCCACCGGCGCGAGTCGTTTGGCGCGCCGCTCGAGGACATCGGGCGAGCGGTTCGGGCCGTGGCCGACAGGGTCGACGACATCGTCGTGGCCTTCCCAGTGCACCTGAATCCGGTCGTCCAGGAGATGGCCGGCCGCATCCTCAGTGGGCACCCTCGTATCGTCCTCACCCCACCCATCGAGTACCCCGCATTCGCCCAGCTGATGAAGCGCTCGGTCCTCATCCTCAGCGACTCCGGCGGCATCCAGGAGGAGGCACCGGCGCTGCACGTCCCGGTCCTCGTCATGCGCGACCACACCGACCGGCCGGAGGCCATCGACGTCGGCTCGGCACGGGTGGTGGGCACGGACGGCGCCACGATCCTGGAGGTGGCGACGCGCCTCCTGACGGACGAGGCGGAGCGGGCGCGGATGACCGTCGGTGGCTCCCCGTACGGCGACGGGCACGCCGCCGAGCGGATCGTCGCGGCCCTGCGGGCCGAGGTACCGCTGTGACCGCGCCGCCGCCTCAGCTGCGGGTCGGTCCCGATCCTTCCGCCGCGGCCGGGCCGGCATAGAAGCGCAGGAGGGTTGGCGTCCGCATCCCCGCCAGGATTGCCGGCTGATCGAGAGCCAGGTCGCGCCTGACGGAGTCGTGCTCGACGAGGATCGCCAGGCAGTCCGCGTCGCGAGCCGCCGCGGCGAGCGATTCGTAGCCCATCCCCGCCACCAGCGGATCGGCGTGGCGGACGTCGTAGCCATCCTCCCGAAGGAGCTCGACCACCCGGATCGCCGGGCTTTCGCGGATGTCGCCGACGTTGGGCTTGTACGTCGCCCCGACCGCCGCGATGACCGGATTCGGGATGTCGCGAACTGCGTGCCGGATCCTTGCCGCGATGCGGGCGGGCTGGCGGTCGTTCACCGCGCGGGCGGCCGAGATCAGGGTCGTGTTCTCCGCGTCGACCTGCTTGATGAACCACGGATCGAGCGGCAGGCAGTGGCCGCCGACCCCGATCCCGGGCTGGTGGATGTTCACCCGCGGGTGGCGATTCGCCAGCCCGATCACGGCGAGGGGGTCCACCCCGATGCCCTCGGCGACGGCTGCCAGCTCGTTCGCGAACGCGATGTTCAGGTCGCGGAAGCTGTTCTCGGCGACCTTCGCGAGCTCCGCCGTGACGTCATCCGTGATCAGCAGCGCACCCTCGACGAACCGCCGGTACAACGCCGCCGCCCGTTCCGAAGCCTCCGGCGTCATGCCGCCGATGAGGCGGTCGTTGTGGACCATCTCGTGCAGCGTGTTGCCGGGCAGCACGCGCTCGGGACAGTGCGCCAGCAGGAGATCCATGCCGGGCTCCAGGCCCGACTCTCGGAGAATCGGCGCGACCACGTCGCGCATCGTCAAGGGCGGGATCGTCGACTCGACGATGACGAGGTTGCCCCGAGCCACGACGGGGACGATCGACGAGATCGCGGCCTCCAAGTAGGCGAGGTCGGCGATCTTCTTGCGGTGGTCGATTGGTGTCGGCACGGCGACCACGAAGGTGTCGGAGGGCTCGGGCGCCGCGGCCGCTCTAAGGTGCGCCCGGACCTCGGGGGCGGCCAGCAACGCGCGGAGGTCCTCCTCGTCGAGCGCGAGCGTCCGAGCGTTGATCCCGCCGACCTTGCGCGGGTCCGTGTCGACGGCCAGGACGTCCCAGCCCGACCGCGCGAGCAGCAGCGCGAGGGGTAGCCCAACGTAGCCGGCGCCGACGACCGCGACCCGATCAGTCGATGCCATAGATCGCTCGCTGCCAGCGGATGGTTCGATCCAGGCCCTCATCGAGCCCGACCGTCTGCGCATGTCCCAGATCCCGGCGCGCCTTCTCCGCGCTCGTGCGCTTGTCCCGGGTGTTGTGCTCTTCGAAGGGGACGTAGGTGACGAGCCTGTCGTCCCTGCCGGCCTTGGCCAGGATGAGATCGGAAACCGAGCGGATGTCGTGGTATTCGTCGCCGGCGATGTTGTAGACCTCGCCGGGAACGAAGTTGTCGGCGATGTTGGCGAGCGTCCGGATGCAATCGTCGATGTAGGTGCTCGTTCGATGGTGGCCGAGGTACACCGAGTACGGCAGGTCGTGGAGCGCCCGGTACACGAACAGGCAGATGACGCTCCGATAGGGCGTGTAGTACTCGCCGGGCCCGTAGGTGTTGAACAGGCGGACGCGAACGGTCTCCGTCCCGAAGCGCGCTGCGGAGTTGAGGACCTGCAGCTCGTTGACCCACTTCGAGATCGCGTAGTCATTCATCTGTTTGATGGGCTGGGTGTCGAGCACGTCCTCCGTCATGAGCTCCGGCCAGTCGCCGTACACCTCGCTGCTCGAGAACATGATCAGCCGGAACCGACGCTGTTCCTGGAGCCGGAGGACGTTCTTGGTCCCGATGGCGTTGGTCCGCCACAGCGCCTCGTAGTTGCGCTCGCCGTTGTTGCGGCCGAATTCGGCGGCGGTGTGGTAGATGTAGTCGAAGTCGTTCTCGTCGAGGATGTACTCGAGCTCTCGATAGTCCGCGACGTCACACCGATCGTAGTGCTCGCGTTCGGCGTTCCGGACGTCGCAGCCATGCACCTCGTGCCCGCGCTCGAGCAGCTCCCGCGTGAGCGGCGTGCCGATCGCGCCGAGGGCGCCGGTGACCAGGATCCGACTCATGTCGGGCTTGCTCCTCGAGTTGCTCGCGGCGGCACGAGCGGGTTGCTGATCATGGCGAAGGCGTCTGGCTCCGCGTTGCCAGGAGGGCGGGATTGGTCGGGGGCAGCGCTGCCCTGAAGACCAGACGGTAGTCGGCGTCAAGCCCGGGGTCGGCGGCGATCTCGGCCGCGTAGGCGCGAGCGCCCGCAGACCAGGTCTCGAGCTCGCCCTGGGTCATGTCTACGCAGCGGCCGATGACGTCGGTGAAGCGATCAGGTCGAGACAGTGGCAGATCCCAGCCGGCACGTTTCGCCTCGAGCTCGCGCCATGGCGTCTGGTCGCTGATCAGCACGGGGCAGCCGGCATGCATGGCCTCGGTGATCGCATGCCCGAAGCTCTCCGCCTGCGACGGCTGAAAGAACAGGTGATATCGCCCGAGAACGCTGGCGACCGCGTCCGGCGCGACGACGCCGCCGTAGCGCATCACGACGTTCTGAGGAAGGCCCTCGGCAAGCCGCCGACACGACGTCCAATACGCCTGGTCCTCAATCGGGCCGAAGACGCCGAAGTGCACGTTTCCACGGACGCTGCGCAGCACCGAGATCGCGAAGTCCAGGTTCTTCATCCGGGCGATCCGACCGAGGAAGACGAGCTCGAGCGTCCCCGGAGCCTTGGCCGGGCGGGTCGGGCGAGCGCGGGCACCATCGGGCTCGGGCGCCCCTCGCGCCATCGGGATGTCGCGCGCGACCAGTGCCTGCGCGGAAGGGCCGATCGCGGCCTTGATGGCGCCGACCTCGGCGGCGGTTGCCGCATGCCAGGTCGCGCCCTCGAACAGGCGGAGGCGACGCGCAAGCAAGAGGACCATCCGCTTGCGCCACCCCTTGATCGCGAGCGCCGTCCGGTCGAGCTCGCCGCGAGGCGCGACGACGAGTCCGCAACGCGGGACGAGCCCGGCCTTGCGGCACACGAGCGGGATCACGCTGAACGCGAGCGAGAACACGCCGTTCAGGTACAGCACGTCGTGGCGCGTCGCCCGGAGCGAGGCGATCACACCGCCGAGGAAGACACGCCGGCAAGACACGTAGAGGCATCGAGCACCACCCACGTCGACCCAGCGGTCGGCCGTCACGCCGGGGAGCCGCTCGGAGCGGCCCAGGTCACGGTCGCGGGTCACGATCGAGAACGCGAACTCGTCGCGAAGCAGCTCGACGATGCGCGGCACGCTCCTGGTTGGACCACCGGCGAGGTACGCGGGCGGGTAGAACTGGACCAGGGCGAGCACGGCTGGACGCGAGGATCCATCAACCGCTGGCGCGCTCAGATGAAGCCCCTTTCCCCGATACTCGTGCTCGTGCAGCGATGGTCTGGCTCGCCGTGGGCGAGCATGGTACAGAGGCGGTTCAGGGTCGACAAAGACGCGCCCCTCACCAGCCCTGACCCATGACGGGAAAGAAGCCGGACAAGCCCCGATCACGTCGCACGGGCAAGCCCGCCGCCGGCTCGACGAGCGGCGCCCCGCCGTCGCGGCGGCGTCGGTATCCGAGCCCGCCGGCGAAGGCTGCGTCGCCTCCTGAGCCAGCCCGCGAGATGCCGCCGGCCGTGCCGGACGCCGCAGGGGCGCCGGCCACGCCCCCGGAGGAGGTGGCACCGCCCAAGGGAAGGTCGCGCCGAACCCGGGCGAAGACGCCCGGTCCTCCCGCGCCGATCGAGCAGCCGGCGCCCGCCGTCCGGGTCAAAGAGGCGCCGACTGCGGGCCCGGTCGAAGCACCCGGGCCGGCAGCCCGCGTCGAAGGACCCCGGGGGGTGGCTCCAATAGGGGCGGCGCCTCCAGGTTGGATCAAGGAGGCGCCTCCCGCTCCGGTTGAGAGCCTGGCATCTCTCGCGCCGGTTGCCGAGCCGCCTGCGCCCGCGGGCGCTGCGGTGGCATGGCCGGACAACATCGACGTCCTGCTCCTGACCCTTGGCACCGCGTTCGCGGTCCTGCTCGTCACGCTCGACGCGGCGCTGCCGTTACGACTGCCGGCGGGGCTCGTGGCGACGTTGGTCCTGCCCGGCTACGCCGTGAGCCTGATCGCATTCCCGCGGGGCGAGCTCGACGTCGTCGATCGGGCTGGGCTCAGCTTCAGCCTGTCCCTCGCGGCGATCGTCGTCGTCGCGCTGGCCGCCAGCGTCCTGCCGGGCGGGCTCACGATGACGACGCTGGTCGGGGCGGTCTGCGCCGTGACACTCGCCGCGGCGGCGCTGGCGACCCTGCGTCGCCGGCGCATTGCCGGGACCCCGGCCGTGCCGCTGGCGACGCTCCGTGACGCGCGGCTCTGGCGGCAGTCATCGCGGCGAGGAGCTGTCGCCGGTCTCGCGGCCGGCGCCGTCGTGCTGATCGCACTTCTGGCCGTCACCATCGCGACGCCGCCGCCACCAGCAACGGAGTTCTTCGTGCTTGGGCCCGACGGCACCGTGGATTCGCTCCCCGCCCGGGTCGCGACTGGCGCCCCGACGGCCGTGACCATCCGGATCTCGCACGACGACGGTTCGGGTGAGCAATATCGAGTTGTGGTTGAATCGAACGCCGTCCAGCTCGCCAGCCTCGGACCGCTCACCGTCGCCCGCGGGGGCGAATGGACGGGCCAGCTCGTGTTTCGCCTGCCGACGCCCGGAATCGCGCAGGAGGTGCGGGTCCTGCTGTTCAAGGGCTCGAGCGCCGTGCCTTTCCGCTCGCTGCGCCTCGAGATCGACGTGGGATCCAGCTCGTAGCCGGCGCTCATCAGGCTCAGCAGAGCGGAAGCGTGCTTCCTCCGCGTGTCGTCGAGGCGCGAACGCGTCGGACCAGGTCGAGCCGGTCGATCGCCGTCATCAGCTGGCGGACCACGGCGGACGGTGTGCGAACGAGGACGACGAATGTGACTCGAACCGCACGCCACGCGAACGATGGGCGCAGTGCCCGGACGGAGGGCAGCTCGAAGAGCCCGAGGACCTGACGGGCCCGAGGCATCCGGCCAGACCGGAGGTCGAAGGCGGCGGTACCGAGGATGACCTGCGGCAGAAAATCGGCCTGGCAGCGATCGATGGCCTGCCTGCTCAGCACGCCGGTGGCGCGGGCGTGGTCAAAGATGGTCGTGATTCGTGCGATCGCCTCGCTGTCGAACGCCGTCGTCTGCGTCGCCGAATCCGCATGGACTGAGTAGACGCTGATCGCCTTCGGCACGCAACGCATGCCGAAACGGGCGAAGAGACGGACCCACATGTCCAGGTCGGTGGTATTCCCGGCCGCGTCGTCGAATGGTCCCGCGGCGGCGTATGCCTCCCGGCTGACGACGAGTCCGGGAAACCAGGCCAGGCCGTTGTCCGACAGCAGGCACTGCAGGGCGGGCCCGGGGCCGATCATCGCGGCCCTGCAGAACTCCTGGCGGCGGACGATCTCGCGCGCCTCGTCGACGATATGTATTCCGAAGAGCATGACGGGGTGGGACGCGTCCCGGATCGATTCGAGGATGGCCGGGATGGCCTCCGGGAGCAGGCGGTCGTCATCGTGGACGAAGAGGACGTATTCCCCGGTCGCCCGCGAGATGCACTGATTGAAGTTGGCAACCGCCCCGATGTCGGGCCGGTTACCGAGGTACACGGACCTTCCGGGCCAACCCGCAAGGGCCGCTCGGCACGCCGCTTCCGACACGTCGGGGGAGTTGTCTGAGACGATGATCTCGACCGCGTCGGCGACGGCGGCGCCGGATTCGATGATCGTGCGGAGGGCGCGCTGGACCAGCTGGCGTCGGTCGTAGGTCGGCACGCAGATGGACAGCGTTGGCGGCCGCGCGCCGACCTTGTCAGCGTCTGAACCCCCGCGTTTGGGCGTGGCGGTGGTGCGAGCGATCAGGCGGCCCCCAGCACGATCCGTTCGACGTCACCCATCACGCAGGCGGCACCCATGTCGGGCGCCGTGGACGTGCATTGGGCAGCGGCGAGGGTATCACCCGAGCCCGGGAACTCAGTCGTCCCGGGAGCGCGCCGCTCAGCCGAAGATTCCGCCCGGCCGCGCGAATGGGGCGATCAGGAGCAGCGCGATGCTCAGGCAGGCATGCGCGGCGGCGCCGGGGAGGACCGAGCCCGTCGCCGACCTGAGCACGGTCAGACCCGACGACGTGACGAAGACTGCCGCGATCGCGGGCAGCGTCACCGGACCCGCGACGAGGAGCGCAGAGAGGACCGTCGTGTACACCGCACCGACGACGGTGCCCACCCGGGCCGATGCCGCCCGCTGCACGAACCCGCGAAACAAAACCTCCTCGAGCAGGCCGCTGGTCAGGGTCAGGAGCAGGCTCGGCCCGAGGACTGCGGCAAATCGTGCGTCCGTGACCAGGGGAAACGGCTCCGCGATGGAGTAGTAGATGAACCCCATCATTAGCCCAAGTGGCACCACGAGGGCGCTGACAAAGGCGACTCGGCCGTTGATCACCAGCCCGAGATCGTCGGCGGAGAAGTCGGCCAGGCCGACGACGAGGGCGAGGCCAATGACCGTCAATGCACCGACCACGATGTACCGATCCGCCCCGTCCAACGGAACGATCAGGGCCGAGAGCGAGAGCAGCCGCTGGAGGGCCACGACGGCGATCGCCAGGCCGAACGCCCGATCCGGGCCGTCGTCGACGCTCGAGCTCCTGATCGCCGCGCCGAGCGCAGTGCCATCGACGGCGATCCCTACCCACAGCAGGCCTAGCCGCGCAGAGACCTCCGCGAACACGATCGCCGCGAGGTAAAGGATCGGCGCGAGGGCGTATCGGGCAACCCGGGCGAGCACGGCGTCTCGGAGCATACGGTCCGGATTGCCCGCCAACCGATCGGACCGCCGCGGGCGCGACCCTCGACGAGCGCTGTCGCTCGCCGCCCGGCGGGCGGCCTATTGCCGGTGAGCAGACTACTGGCTGTACACGCGCACGTAGTCGATGTCCATCTTGAGCACGTCAGGCGTGCTCGAGTTGACGCGATAGCCGTAGTTCCCCATTGCCAGGGTCACGATCGGGTACATCCGGACCTGCGGGACGTGCTGGGTGACGCTGAACGTCTTGGTGCCATCGAGATAGAAGTCGACCCTCGAGGGCGTCCACACGATCTTGTGGGTATGGAACGCACCGGTGAGATTGTGGCCCGCGTCGACTGCCTGCCACATGTTCGTCCGCTGATTGAAGTCGCTGGGCTCGCCAGCGTAGTGGACCGTCCCCACGATCATGTTCGGTCCGCCGACATTGACGTCGCCGGGGTACGCCTCGAAGACGTCGATCTCCGGGTACGGTCCCTTCTGGCCTGCCGGCAACATCCAGAATGCCGGCCAGGAGCCCTGGCCGTTGGGATAGCGAATCCGCGCCTCAAAGGTCCCGTATTGCTGGGAGAAGGTGCCGTACGGCGCGATGCACGCTGACGCATACGCGCGGCCGCTCGGCGTGTTCGCGCGCTCGGCCGTGATCGTGCAGTAGCCGTTCGCCACGGAAACCTGGGACAGGTTGCCCATGAAGTCCGAGTCGACGCCGTAGCCCGGGTCGCCCGACCCGTACAGGGCGCGCCAGTGAGCGTCCAGGGAGGACCCGCCGCACTCCGAGTCGAATGTCAGCGTCGGGCCTGGGTCCGGCGTGGGGTCCGGCGTGGGGTTCGCCGTCGGATCTGGGAGAACCGACGGGTCGGGCGTGGGCGCCGGCGGCGCCGTCGGATCCGATCCCGCTGTCGGGGCGGGCGGAGCGACCGTCGGGTCCGGTGCGCGCGTCGCCGCGGCGGGCGGGAGTGCGGTGGGGGCGGGGGTGACTCCCGGGTCTGCCGGCGCGGAGCTCGGCAGGACCGTGATCGAGACCGATGCGAAGAGCACCGCGGCCGATGGCAGCGTCGACGCCTTGGTCAGCTTGCCGTTCCTCATCGACATCGCGGTCAAAGTGTGCGCGGCGGGTTGGGCGTTTGCCGGGACGGTGATCTTCGTCGAGAAATCTCCGCTCGCGCCGGTGCGAGCCTTGGGCATGCCCGTGGCAGCGTCGTCCCACGTGAGCTGGAGCGCGAGGTTCTTCGGCCAGTCCGCGCCGGTCACCGCGAGCACGGCGCCGGGGACAGCAATGCCCGACACCTGGATGGACGGCGAGCTCGCGCTGGCGGCCAGGTACGGCATGAGGAGGACGGGGGCCAGGATGAGCACCGGGATCGTGGCAAGGGTGTTGACGAGCCGGCCTGGACGGAGGTGGGGGCGCGGCGCGGGGCGGCGTTCGTCGACCCAACGCGTTCCATCCCAGAACATGGGCTCGCTCCATTCGGCAACCCGGCTGACTCAGGGAGTCCCGTGGCTTTGCGGCCCCGCCTCGCGACGGGTGTGCTATTTCGTGGCGCTCGGGATTTCGTGGCGCGCGGGATTTTCCTCGACTCGGACTTTGCCACGGCGGACGTCGAATCAGATCCCTGAGAATGTTCTGCGGCGCCCCGTACTTCTTGGATTGCACCGACGCACCACCGCGTAGAGTTCAGTCGATGCAGCTGACCCCGATCCGTCTCGCGGCGACAGCCGCCGACCTGCCCCCTGCCGTCGCCGCCGCGCTGGCGGATCCGCCGGCCGGCGGGCGCGGCGAGCTGCACGTCGGCCGAATGACGTGGCCATTCACGTCCTGGGGCGATCCACGAGACGAGCCGCTGCTCCTCGTCCACGGCGTCACCTCGAACGGCGGCATCTGGTGGCGCGTCGGGCCGGCCCTGGCTGGCTCGGGGCGGCGCGTGATCGCCGTGGACATGCCCGGGCACGGCCGGGCGCCGCGATCCGCAACCTGGTCCACACGCTTCGCCGCCACCGCCGGCGAGCTGGTGGCGTTCGCCCGGGCAGCCGGGCTCGCGCGCCCGGACCTTGCCGTCGTCGGCCACTCGTGGGGTGGGCTGGTCAGCGCCGAGCTCCCGGGGGCGGGCCTGACCCCGGCGAAGCTCATCCTTCTCGACCCACCGGTCCTCACCCACGCCCGGATGGTCGCCCTGACCGAGCAGCCGACCGAGCGGACCTACGACTCGGTGGACGAGGCGATCGTGGCCGTGCGCAGCGCGAATCCGGGCTGGTCCGACGGTGACGTCATGGCGAAGGCCCGGTCGCTCACCGAGTTCGACCCGGATCTCGTCCTGGCGATCCTGCGCGGCAACGGCGACTGGGACGGGGGCATGGCGGCGCTGCGCCACCCCAGCGCGGCCGGCGCGTCGGTCTGGCTCATCCGCGGCGAGTTCGAGACCGGCGGCTTCATTCCCGACTCGAAGGTCCAGGCCATCGAGCGCCAGCTCGGCGCCGACCACGTCATCACGATCGCCGGCGGGCCGCACTCGCCGCAGCGAACCCACCCCGAGGCGACGGTCCTGGCGATCCTGCGTGCGCTTGGCGCGGACGGCTGATGCGCGCCGTCGTGCAGGATCGCTACGGCCCGCCGGAGGTGCTCCGGATCGACGAGGTCGAGAAGCCGACGGCGGGCGACAACGACGTTGTCATCCGCGTCCATGCCTCGACCGTCAGCCAGACGGACACGCATGTCCGCCGCGCCAACATCCTGTGGCGCCTCCTGCTCGGCTGGAGCCGGCCGCGGCATCGCACCCTCGGCGTCGACCTCGCCGGCGTCGTCGAGGCGATTGGACCGGGCGTCACGAAGTTCAAGGTCGGCGATGAGGTCTTCGGGATGGTCGGCTGGCGCGCGGGCGCGCACGCCGAGTACGTGTGCCTGTCCGAAGGCGGCTCGATCGCCCGCAAGCCGGCGAGCCTGACCTTCGAGGAGGCCGCGTCCGTCTGTGATGGCGCGATGCAGGGCCTGGCGACGCTCCGCAAGGGTCGAGTCCACGAGGGCAGCCGGGTCGTCGTGTACGGCGCGTCCGGCTCGCTCGGGACCGCCGCGGTGCAGATCGCGAACCACCTCGGCGCACACGTCACCGGCGTCACGAGCACGAAGAACCTCGAGCTCGTGCGCTCGCTCGGCGCCGACGACGTCATCGACTACACCCGCGAGGACCTGGGGCAGCGCGGCCCGATCTACGACGTCGTGATCGACGCGGTCGGCAAGTACGCCTTCTACTGGGGCAGGCGGGTGCTGAAGCCCGGCGGGATCTACGTCGAGACCGACTTCGGGCCGCACAAGCTCAGTACGCTCTTCTGGTGGCTCGCGAGCCGCTGGCTCGGCAGTCGGCATCTCGCCTTTGCCGCCGGCAGCCGGACGCAGGCGGACGTCGAGTACACGCGCCAGCTGATCGATGCCGGCGCCTATCGACCGGTGATCGACAGCGTGTACTCGATGGAGCAGGTGGTCGAGGCGCACCGCCGCGTACAGGGTTGGCACAAGGTCGGCAACGTCGTTCTCACGATCTGACAGCGCCTCGAGACGAGCCAGAGTCGGCGGCCAGCTCCGTTTCCGGCTGACGCTTTCTCACGGCGCCGGAACGGCCGTGTACGTCGGCCGCTCGAGCACACCGAACGTATCGAGCGGCCAGTAGCGCAGCCAGCCGCGCCCAATGACGGCGCCGATCTCGACCGGCCCGAAGGTCCGCGAATCGGAGCTGTTCTGGCGGTGGTCGCCCATGACGAACAGCGAGCCGTCCGGCACGACCCATTGGCTCGGCCCGTCGCTCAGCGGCTCGGTCGCCTGCGGCCGTCCGTCGGCATCCCGGTACACGTATGGCTCCGCCAGCGCGACGCCGTTGAGGACAACCTCGCCGTCGCGCAGCTCGACGCGATCGCCGGGCAACCCGATGACGCGCTTGATCAAGGGCACCCCGTTCGTCTGCGTCGCCCAGCCGGCGGGTGGGTCGAAGACGACGATGTCGCCGCGCGCATACGACGCCCAACGGGGCGTCAGCTTGTCGACGAGGACGAACTGGCCGGGCAGGAGCGTGGTCGCCATCGATCCCTGCTCGACCTTGTACGGCTGGGCGACGAAGGCCTGGATGCCGAAGAAGATGACGATGGTCAGGACGATCGTCTCCACGATCTCGAACAGGGCCGAGCGCGCTCGGCGGGAGCGCCCCGGCGCGACGGCCCGGGGGGCCGCGGCCTCGTCCGACACGGGTCAGGCCCGAGCCGGGTTCGTTCGGCGCAGTCGGGCCGCGCGCTCGTAGGCAGCCACGTAGGCAGGCGTCGACGAGGAGCGCCAATCGAAGTCGACGGCCATGCCCCGGTCCAGGAGCGCCGACCAGGGGGGCCCAGCCGCCCGGAACATCGCCTGGAATCGGTCGCAGGCGTCGACGAGCCCCTTGGGCGATTCGCCCTCGAAGGCGAAACCGGTCCCGCGCTTCGGATCACGGCTGACGTCGAGCACCGTGTCTTTCAGCCCGCCGGTGGCTCGCACGATCGGCGGCGTGCCATAGCGCAGCCCGATCATCTGGCCGGTACCGCACGGTTCGAATCGGGACGGCATGAGGAAGCCGTCGGCGCCGGCGTACAGCCGTCGGGCCAGGTCGCGATCGAACCGCTCGAGCAGGGCAATCCCCTTCCGGCCGGCATGCGTCGCCGCGAAGGCGCGGAGCGGCTCGACCACCTCGTGGCTCCCGGAGCCGAGCACGGCGAGGCGAAAGCCGCGCTCCAGCAGTTGCGGGGCCGCGGCGGCCAGGAGGTCGAAGCCCTTCTGGCGGTCCAGCCGGCCGATCATCGCGAGGACCGGACCCGGGTCGGCCGCGTCGAGGCCGAGCTCGGCCAGCAGCGCGGTCCGGCAGGCGGCCTTACCGCTGCGATCCTCGCGGGAGTAGCGCGCCGGGAGGGCGGCGTCCGTCGCCGGGTTCCAGAGGTCCGTGTCGAGGCCGTTGACGATCCCGATGAACCGGTCGCCGCGCGCCCGGAGGGCCCCGTCGAGGCCCATCCCATATTCGGGCGTCAGGGCCTCGGCCGCGAAGCCTGGGCTGACCGTGTTCACGAGATCGGCGAGATCGATGCCGGCTCGGAGGAGGTCGAGCCCCTCCGCGCCCGCGGGCAGGAACCCCGGTGCCAGCCCCAGGTCCGCCAGTTCCGGGGCCGGCGTCCAGCCGTGGTAGGCGAGGTTGTGGATCGTCAGCACGAAGGCCGCCGACCCGAGCGCGGCGATCGCGTCGCGCTGAAGCAGGGCCGGCACGGCGTGCCAGTCGTGGATGTGGATCACGTCGGGCGGCCGTTCGTCGAGGCGCAGCCGCTCCAGGGCCGCGCGACACAAAATCCCGAAGCGCCACGCGTTGTCGGGGTGGTCGCCCTCACCCGGCGGTCCGTAGATGCCGTCGCGGTCGAACGCCGGCGGGTGGTCGACGAGGTGCAGCCGATAGCCGTGGGTCTCGGCCTCGAGCGTTCGCAGGGCAACGGAGCGGCGACGCGCCCGCGGGTCCGGGATCGACACGGCGCGGGCGCGGGCGTCGTCCGGCACGGGTACGCCGCGGTAGTTCGGGATGAACACGTCGACCGGGCCGTCGATGTCCCGCCCGCCGACCTCGCCGAGCGCCCTCGCCAGCGCATCGACCACGTCTGCCAGCCCGCCGGTCTTGGCCCAGGGCTCGCACTCGGCGGCAATGAAGGCGACGCGCTTGCCCATCGGCCGGAGTATGCCCGCCTCGAGCATACGAAGCCCCCGAACAGTCGTTAAACCGGTTTACTCCGGCCCCGGCCCGCCGATATCATTCGCGCCCGAATGGAGCCCACCGTCCGCATCCCATCCGCGGCGCCCAGCCACGTCCGCGTCCCGCCCGAGCTCGAAGGATTGCGGCGTCTCGCCTACAACCTGTACTGGTCCTGGCACCTCGAGGTGCGGGCGCTGTTCGCCCGAATCAACGGCGCGGTGTGGTCGCGCATCCACAGCCCGATCCCCGTCCTGACCAGCATGGTCGACTGGCCGGCGCTCCTCGACAACTCGGACTTCGTCGTCCAGGCCCAGCAGGTCATCGCCGAGTTCGACCGGTACATGGCCAATGGCGCGGACCACTGGTTCCACCGTCGCCACGCGAAGGATCTGCAGGGCCCGATCGCCTACTTCTGCGCGGAATACGGCCTCCATGAGTCGCTGGGCATCTACTCCGGCGGCCTCGGTGTGCTCGCCGGCGACCACATGAAGGCAGCCAGCGACATGGCCCTGCCGCTGGTCGGCGTCGGCCTCCTCTACCGGAACGGCTACTTCCGCCAGACGATCGACGCCGACGGCCACCAGGAGCACCGCTACCCCGACTACGACCTGAGCCGGATGCCGCTCACGCGCGCGCTGGGGCGCGAGGGTGATCCGCTAACCGTCTCGGTGGAGCTGCCCGGCCGTGACGTCAAGGTCGACGTCTGGACCGTGCAGGTCGGGCGCGTGCCGGTGCTGCTGCTCGACACGGACAACCCGGTGAACGACCCCGCCGACCGGCCGATCACGCACATCCTGTACGTCCGCGGGCGCGAGATGCGCCTCCACCAGGAGCTCATCCTCGGCGTCGGCGGCGTGCGTGCGCTGCAGGCACTCGGCATCACCCCGGCCGCCTGGCATCTCAACGAGGGCCACTCGGCGTTCCTCCTCGCGGAGCGGGCGCGCGTGCTCGTCGCCGCGGGCCATGACCTCGACGCCGCGCTGCCGAAGGTCGCTCGCAACAGCGTGTTCACGATCCACACCCCGGTCTCGGCCGGCAACGAGCGCTTCGATGCCGACCTCGTCCGCCGCGTGGCCGGCCCGCTGCTCGAAGGCGACGGCCGTCCGAACACGGGCGGCGTGAGCATCGAGAGAATCCTCGAGATCGGGCGCGGGACGGACGGCGACCCCGGCCAGTTCGACATGACTGCATTCAGCCTGCGGCAGACGAACGGTGCCAACGCCGTGAGCAAGCTGCATGCGGTCACCGCGAGCAGCACCTGGGAGGGCATCGCCCCGCACGGGATCATGCCCATCACCAATGGCGTGCATCCGCCGACGTGGGCCGGGGGACCGGTGCTCGGGCTGTTCGAGCGCTACCTCGACGCAGACCTCGACGACCTCGACGGCACCACGCCGGCGACGCGCTGGTGGGAGCGAATCGAGCGGATCCCGGCCGCCGAGCTATGGGAGGCGCATCTCGTCCAGAAGCGCGAGCTCGCGCTGTTCGCTCGAGGCCGGCTGCGCAACCAGTTCGCACGCCACGGCGAGGCGCCGAAGACGCTGCAGGAGATCGGCGAGGCGCTCGACCCGAAGGTCCTGACCATCGGCTTCGCCCGCCGCTTCGCGACGTACAAGCGCGCCGGCATGATCTTCACCGACAAGGATCGCCTCGCCCGGCTCCTGTCCGATCCGGACCGGCCGGTCCAGCTCGTCTTCGCGGGCAAGGCGCATCCAGCCGACCGGCCGGGACAGGCCGTGATCCAGGACATCTTCGGACGGAGCCGATCGCCGGAGTTCCGCGGCCGCGTCTTCGTGATCGAGGACTACGACATGCGGATCGCCAAGTTCCTCGTCCAGGGCGTCGAGGTCTGGCTCAACAACCCGCGGCGGCCCCTCGAGGCATCGGGCACCTCGGGCATGAAGGCGGCGATGAACGGCGTCGTCAACGTGAGCGTGCTCGATGGCTGGTGGGACGAGGGCTGGACCGGGGACAACGGCTGGGCCATCGGCAATCGAGAGCCGCTCCAGGACGAGGCGGCCCAGGACTGGAACGACGCGATGGACCTGTACCGGATCCTCGAGTCGGAGGTCGTGCCCGAGTACTACGACCGCGACGCGTCCGGGGTCCCGCTGCGCTGGGTCGAGCGGATGCGCCGCTCGATCGCGACCACGCTCTGGCAGTTCTCGACGACGCGGATGCTCCACGAGTACACCGAACGGCTGTACCTCCCGGCCGCCGGGATCGAGGTCAAGCAGGAAGCCGGCGCGACGCGGTGACCGCTGGGCGAATCTCGCTCGGGCTCACGCTCCACAACCACCAGCCGATCGGGAACTTCGGCTGGGTCCTCGATGAGGTGTTCGAGAAGGCGTACCGGCCGATGGTCGAGGCGCTCCGTCGCCATCCCGGCATCCGCGCCGGGCTGCACTACTCGGGCCCGCTGCTGGAATGGCTGCGCGCAGAGCGCCCCGCGTTCATCGCCGACCTGCGGGCGCTGGTGGAGCGGGAACAGGTCGAGATCCTCGGCGGCGGGCTCTACGAGCCGGTCCTCGCATCGCTGCCCGAGCGCGATCGTATCGGCCAACTGTCGCGGATGGTGGAGGCCGTCGAGGCGACGTTCGGGCACCGCCCGACGGGAGCGTGGCTCGCCGAGCGCGTCTGGGAGCCCGACGTCCCTACCTCGCTGGTCGCGGCGGGCTACGCCTGGACGATCCTCGACGATTCGCACTTCCGTGCCGCCGCGATTCCCGAGGACGCGATGTGGGGCCCGTACACCACCGAGGACCAGGGCCGCCTGCTGCGCGTCTTCGGCACGGAACAGGGTCTCCGCTACCTGATCCCGTTCCATGAGGTCGACGATGTCATCGACTACCTGCGCGAGCAGGCCACCGAGGCGGGCGACCGCCTCGGAACGATGGGTGATGACGGCGAGAAGTTCGGGGCCTGGCCCACGACCTATGAGCACTGCTGGGGGGCGGGCCGTTGGGTCGAGCGGTTCTTCGAGGCCGTGGAGGCGAACGCCGACTGGCTGGCGACGGTCCGCCCCGCCGATTGGCTCGCCGCGCACCCGCCGGTGGGGCGTGCCTACGTCCCGACCGGCTCGTACGCCGAGATGGGCGAGTGGGCGCTCCCACCGGAGGAGAGCCGGGGCTTCACCGCCGCGCTCCACCGGGCGCAGGCGAAGAAGGCACCCGAGGCGCGCTGGCTGCGTGGCGCGTTCTGGCGCAACTTCCAGGTCAGATACCGCGAGATCAACGATCTCCACAAGCAGATGCTCCGGGCGTCGGCGAAGGTGGAGGCGATGCCCGACGGGCCCGCGCGCGGCGCGGCGCTCGACCACCTGTATCGGGGCCAGTCGAACGACTGCTACTGGCATGGCCTGTTCGGTGGCATCTACATCGCCCACATGCGCGCCGCCACGCTGGGCCACCTGATCGCCGCCGAGGACGCTGCCGATCGCGTGCTGGGGACCCTTGCCGGCAGCGAGCGGCGGGACCTTGACCTCGACGGCCGGGACGAGGTCCGGCTGGCGACGGCGGGTCAGGTCGTCACGGTCGAGCTCGACGAGGGCGGCGGCATCGGCGCGTGGGACATCCGTGCCGCGCGTCATGCGCTCACCGGTGTGCTCAGGCGCCGGCCCGAGGCCTACCACGAGACGCTCCGCCGGCACGAGGCCGCGGCAGCAACGGCAGGGACGGCGAAGGCCACCGGCGGTGCCGCCCCGAGATCGATCCACGACCGGGTCCAGGTGAAGGAGATCGGCCTCGTCGCGCGCCTGATCTACGACGACTACGAGCGCCGCTCCGGGCTCATCCGCGTCCTGCCCCTGGAGGCGACACCGGCGAGCTGGGCCGCCGGGGGGCGAGGCGAGCTGGGTGACTTCGTGGCCGGGCCGTACCGGATCGTCCGACTCGACCGTGATCGCGCCGTCATCGCTCGCGACGGCAGCGCCAAGCTCGACGGCGCGTCACAGCCCCTGTCGGTCGAGACGGAGATCTCGGCCGGCGGGGGCCGGCGCGACCCGACCCTCCGTTGGTCGGCCACCGTCCGCAATACCGGCGGGCGCCCGTTCGAGGCGCGCCTCGGGGTCGAGTGGGCGTTGACGATGCTCGGCGGGGGTGCGAACCCGCAGGCGTGGTGGGATGTCGGTGGTGAGCGCACCCGACACGATGGCACTCGCGCAGCGACGGGGGTCGACCGGATCGCCCAGGGCAACTCGTGGCTGGGGCTCGCGATCGAGACGGCGGTCAGCCCTGCGGCGGACGCCTGGCACGCACCGATCGAGACGGTCTCGAACTCGGAGGCCGGTTTCGAGCGCGTCTACCAGGGGAGCGCGCTGCTGCTGTCGTGGCTCGTCCGAATCCCGGCCGGCGAACGCTGGTCAGCGACGATCGCGCACCGGGCGACGGTCGAGGTGGATCGGGCCGCCGAGGAGCGCGGCGCTCTCCGCGCGAATCGCGCCTGAGAATCCGTCAGCCCGCGGCCTGCGCGCCACGGGCTGACGATGAGGAGGGCAGAAGGGGGCGGCGGCTCAGCTGATGCCGCACGCCGGCGAACGTGGATCGTCGAACTCGGGACGGGAGTCGACGCCGTGCGTCTGGGCAAGCAGGTCGAGCACGAAAACGGCGACCATTGCCACGAGCACGATCACGAGGCCACTCATTGCGTGACCATCCTTTCCTTGCGGCCTTTTGGTACAGTGAACTAGGCCAAGTCGAAATGTACTTGGACTAGCAGACTATGTCAACAGGTACGATGGACCCCCAACCACACCAGTCTCCGAGCTCGGAGCCCAACCTCGACGTCGAGCGCGACTCCGACGTCCCCATCTCGACCCAGATCTACTGGCAGCTCGCCTACAAGATCGAATCCGGTCGGCTGCAGTCCGGCGAGCGTCTCTGGCCGGTGCGCGAGCTCGGTGCCGCGCTGCGGGTCAACCCGAACACGATCCGAGCCGTCTACCGGCGCCTGGCGGACGCCGGCTACGTCCACAGCCGGCACGGTGCGGGCACCGTCGTCTCCGACCGCAACGTCCACCGCCGCCGGCCCGAGGCCCTCGGGGCCATCGTGTCGGAGATGCTCCGGCGCGCGTCCCAAGCCGGCTTCACGCCGGGTGAGGTCGCGGCCGCCGCCTACGCCGCCGCCTCCGAGCGAAAGCGGCCGGGGGAGGAAGTGCGCGTCCTCTTTGCCGAGTGCACGACCGCGGACGCCGGCTACGACGCCGAGCGGCTGAACCACGAGTTCGCCGGCACGATTGAGGCCGAGGGAACGCTGCTCGACGAGATCCCCGAGCGCCTCGAGCGCTTCCACTACGACCTCGTCGCGACGACGACGTTCCACGCCGACGAGGCCCAGGCGCTCGTCGGTGGCAATGTGCCGGTCGTGGCGATGCTCGTGGGGCCGGGCTACGTCGAGATGGTCCACGAGATCGCCGGGCTGCCTGAGGGCTCGCGGATCGGCGTTGTCTGTGCCACGGATCGGGGCACGGACAACATCGCCGAGACGCTCGCGATCGCGGGCACGAAGGGCGTCGAGATCGTGTCCGCGACGATCCGTGACGACGACCGCCTGACCCTCGTCGACCGCACCGCCGACCTGATCCTGATGTCGCGAGAAGCCATCGCGCAGGGCCTCGACAAGCGCATGCACCGTCCCGATCGCATCCGGCCCTGGACGTACGAGTTCGACCCCGCCGGTCTCGAGCTGCTGCGCCAGAAGGTCGAGCACGTCGCGGCTGCCCGGCGCTCGAGCGTGGGCGCGGACGCAGGCGGTGCCGTCGAAAGCCCGGAGCTCGCCCGGGTCTGACATCCTTCGCCCGATGCGCGCGATCCCTCTCGCGCGGACGGCGCGACGGAAGCACGGGCTCGAGCCGATCGTCGGCCGGGACGGCACGCTCGACGCGGCGGACGCCTCCGCCGCCCGACGCATCGCGGCCCGGCTGACCGCGGCGCGCGACGCC
>JACXTT010000425.1_pt1 | contig 71045 bp, 64 predicted proteins | sample 9270951 | NCBI WGS metagenome assembly JACXTT01 (sample SAMN15532306, study PRJNA645909) | rock metagenome | isolation source: weathered quartz diorite | place: Puerto Rico | collected 2017-06-21
TGATAGCCATGTTGGACAGGTTTTGGCGCCGCGGCTTCGAGCTTCTGCAAAAGGGCGGCGGCGTTTTTCCCCACGATCTCATGGATCTTGTCATAGAGGCGCTGCATTCGTTCTTTGTACGTGTGATAATACGATTCAACTTCGTCGCCTTGCTGAACGTATGCAGGCGGCGCGCTCGACTGGGTCGTTTGTTGCGGCTCTGGACTTGGCTGCGCGAGGGCGTTGGTTTGCGGCCTTGTTGCGAGAGCTATCGCAAGTGCGAGCATCGATGTCCGGATCAGGATGCTTGGCAATGTTATTTCCTTCCATCGTCGGAACGCTTGTCTAGAACGAGAACACAAGTTGTCACCCATCTTCGGCTCATGTTACGATTGTGTCATAAGAGATTGATACAAGAGAATGCAAAGCTCGACGTACAGTGGGGAGCGGTTCTGAGCGAGATTGGCGTTTGCAAAGATTTAGAGTGAAGTTTCGTATGTCCTGAGAAAGCTGCGAAGAACAAATGGTCTTGTTGCGGTCGGGCGACGACTCCCTGGCGCGGCTTTTGCGTTTGAAACAAAGCAGTAGCATCTATTAATGGTGATTGGAAAATAAGTGAAGGTTTTGCTGCTTAAGGGGCTACGCCATGGGGTCTCCACATACTCTCGCGGTTCCTACCGATAACGCAGAAGTATCGCTATCAACTGAGAAGCCTTCCGTCACTTTAGTGGTGCCTGCCTATAATGAAGCAGCATCTTTACCAACCACCATGCCAGTCTTTATTGATTATTGCCAGCGCACGAACCGTAAGCTTATCGTTGTCAACGATGGTTCAAAAGACGAAACCAAGAAAATCCTCTCAGCATATGATAATGTCAACAATGTAACTATTTTACATCACAAGGTGAATCGTGGGTATGGCGGCGCCATCAAGACTGGCATCGCACATGCCGATACCGATTTTGTCGTTACCGTGGATGCTGATGGTCAACATCAATTAACTGATATCGACGCGTTGTACGAGGTCTGCTTGCAAGAAGAGACAGATATGGTGGTCGGAAGCAGAGGGAGACAGCGTTCAAGCTTCTATCGTGAAATTGGCAAATGGCTCATCCGCCGCATCATTTCCGTGCTCTTACCCATCCCCATTCACGATGTGAATTCTGGCATGAAACTCTATCGAACGCAGTTTGCACAGCGCTATGCTCCTCTTTGTCCTGATTCGATGGCTTTTAGTGATGTTATGACCTTAATTTTCATTCATCAGCGTCATCTCGTGAAAGAGCATCCGATTACGGTCAAACACCGAGTAGCTGGAGAAAGCACTATTACAACCCGAACAGCCTTTGATACCGTCTTAGAAATCATCAATATTATTGTTTTGTTTAACCCGATGCGCATCTTCTTGCCGATATCTCTGCTATCTATTCTCCTTGGCGTTCTCTGGGGACTTCCGATCGTGCTAAGGGGAAACGGGGTGAGCGTAGGGGCCATGTTGGCGATTATCACAGGAATGCTCTGTTTTTTTCTTGGTTTGATTGCGGAACAACTGTCTCTTATCCGCAAAAATAACACTAATTAAGTGTATGGCTGCACCACGGACGCCCACCCTACCTCCGTCGACCTTTCTCAAAGAAGAAGCTCTCCTCTTCGGTAGATACATTTTGAAGAAACAACCAGATGATTCCTGCCTTGCACTGTATGAACAAGCAATGGAGAAATTACATATTTCCCTTGATAAAGATGATGAGAAAATTTTGCACTTTATTCGGCAACACCCTTGGTCGGTGGGAATGTTCGATGCCGGGCTTGCATTTGTAAATCCATACTCGCAGATAAGAAGAAAAATTTTTGTGATGCTCGCTATTCTTGAAACACAACCTCAGTATGCCCTTTTGTTCCTCCCGCGAAAGAGGAGAATATTTTATCTGGCGTACATTTTTTTCGTGGGCTGTCGAGCGGCTAGTAAGGCTGTTCTCGGAGCTTTCTTGGTGAAAGGGCTTCGTTCATGGCGCCGCGCGAGTGCATCGTAGTTGGGTCAGGATGTACGGGCGCGATGGCGGCGCAGACTCTGGTCGAGGCGGGAGTTAACGTCACTCTGCTTGATGTCGGTGTGGAGGATAACAAATACAAACATCTCATTCCTGACAAAGATTTTCTTTCCATTCGCCAGAGTGAAAAAGAGCAGCACCGATATTTTCTTGGCGATGATTTTGAGTCTATTCCGTGGGGCGGGGTCAAAACCGGAGCGCAGCTCACTGCGCCAAGAAAGTTCATGACCGGACTCGTCGATCAATTTCTTCCGATACTGTCTGAAGATTTCTCGCCTTTGGAGTCGCTTGCGCTTGGCGGACTGGGCAGCGGGTGGGGCGTCGGTTGCAATGTGTTTTCGAAGAGCGAACTGGAAGCGTGCGGTCTAAACGAAAGAGAAATGAATGAGGCGTACCACATCGTTGCGGAGCGCATCGGGATCAGTGCGGAACAAGATGACGCCGCACCCTACACCTTCGGTCATCTGGACAATGCTTTACCGGTTTCGGCAATCGATTCTACTGCGCAGCCTCTTTTACAGAGCTACGACCGCCGAAAATCAGTGCTCAACAAGAAAGGATTTTTTTTAGGGAGGCCCGCTTTAGCGTTGCTCACTTGCGATAAGGACGGCAGGAAAAAGAGTTCTTACCACGACCTTGATTTTTATTCTGACAGAGATCAAAGCGCGTACCGCCCCTGGATCACCATCGACCAACTTAAAAAGCATAACTCTTTTGAATACATTGGCTCGACTCTCGTGGTCCGGTTTAGCGAACGACCTGAAGGTGTGGACGTACACTGTCTTGATACGGACACTAATGAGAAAAAGTCCTTCACTTGCAGAAAACTCGTACTTGCCTCCAGCGTGTTCGGCACGGCAAGAATAGTGTTGCGTTCGTTGCCTAATAAGGACCAAAAACTTCCCCTGCTCTGTAATCCTTACACCTACCTACCTTGTCTTCAACCCGCACTCATAGGAACGACAACCGACCAATACCGGACGAGTTTCGCCCAGCTTATGCTGTTTCATGATGAAGCACGAACCAACTTCGATGTGGCGCAGGCCTCAATTTATTCTTACCGTTCCCTTCTGCTCTTTCGCCTTATCAAGGAAGCGCCATTGAATTTCTGTGACGGGAGAATCCTTCTGCAGTATCTCCTCCCAGGTTTTACGATTGCCGGAATTCACCATCCCACAACATCTTTGGAGAACAAGAGTGTGGGAATTACGCCAGATGCGCAATCACCAACCGGCGACAAATTGAGGGTGGAATACTCGCTCTCGGAATCTGAAAGAAGACAAGTTGTCACGCGTGAGAGAAAGTTCAAATGGGCATTTCGGACATTACGTTGTTATCCGATCAAGCAAGTGAACCCCGGCCATGGCTCAAGCATCCACTATGCTGGAACGCTTCCGTTTAGTTTTGAGCAAAAGGAATTTGCCTTGGCTCCGAACGGCAGGCTGCATGGAACTCAACATGTATTCGTTGCTGACGGCTCAGGGTTCAGATATGGGCCAGCGAAAGGGCTTACGTTTTCGCTGATGGCAAATGCCCACAATGTCGCAGCGAAAGTTTTTAAGAATGAGTGACGCCCCGACGATTATCATCACGGGCGCAACCGGGTTTATCGGTTCGCATTTGGTGACTCATTTTGCAACGCGAGGTTGGAAAATCATTGCTTTAGTGCGCACCGCACCTGAGAAGACTCTGCCCGCAGTGAGCTATGTACAGTATGACCTGAAAAACAGCCTCGAAAATCATATTTTCTCGGGAGCGGATTTTTTAGTGCACTGCGCTTATATCAAGGATGAAGTCCACTTCAATATTGAAGGCGCAAAACGTCTTCTCGCTGCATCGCGCAGCTATGCTCTCAAAAGGAACATTTTCATCTCAAGTATTTCTTCCCATGAGAATGCTCTTTCCAATTATGGCAAACAGAAATTCCTTTGCGAAAAACTTTTTGGCTCGATAACTGACACCGTCGTCCGCCCCGGGCTTGTGCTCGGCAACGGCGGGCTCTTTCAACGTATGAGCGAGTACATCAAAAAAGGGCGCCGCATCCCGCTCATCAGCGGCGGTTATCAACCGATACAGACCGTGTGGATAAATGACTTGCTGCTCGCCCTTGAGAAAATTCTTGTGAGCAATATACACGGGACATTTACCATAGCCCACCCAGAAGTTGTTCTCTACAAAGAGTTCTACAAAAGTCTTTCCAGGAAACTCGGAGTGGAGCCGCGGTTTCTTTCTCTTCCCTATTTTGCCGTAAGCAGCGCACTCTACCTAGCCTCTTCCTTAGGAATTAGACTCCCCGTAACAAAAGAAAATCTCCTCGGATTGAAGGCCATGAAACAAGTAGACACAAAGACTGACATCGAAAAGTTAGGAATCTCCGTGCGATCGTTTTCTGAAACTTTGCAACAGCTCTAAGCCTGAGTCTCTAGGAACGAGAATACAATATGAAGATGATACAAAACACATGGGCGTTCAGGGCTGCGTGTCTTTTTTCTTTTTTCCTGCTTCTCGCCGCGTATTCCAACCATTTTCACAACTCGTTTCATTTTGACGACGATCACGTCGTTGGGACCAATCTCTACATTCGGAGCCTAAAAAATATTCCCTCATTTTTTATGGACGCGCGGACCTTTAGTAGCCTGCCCGCCAATTCCATTTATCGGCCTGTGGTGACGCTAAGTCTGGCGCTGGACTATTGGCTCGCCGGGGGCCTGGACCCCTGGCTGTTTCATCTGTCTCAGTTTCTCATGCTCATCAGCTTGGGGATTATGTTGTTCTTCTTTTTTCTCAAGATTCTGGATATGGCCGAAGAGCACTGGTGGAATCGCTACGTTGCACTCTTGATCGCTCTTTTGTTTTCCATACATACGGGAAACACACAAACTGTGAACTATATCTCCTCTCGTTCCGAGTTGCTCTCCACTATGGGCGTAGTGGGATCGTTTCTTGTGTATATTTATCTTCCCCAGTGGCGACGTACGTTCCTCTATCTGCTGCCTATGAGCATTGGGGCGCTCGCAAAGCCTCCGGCAGTGATGTTTGCGCCGCTCTTCTTTGTCTATCTCCTCTTGTTCGAGAAACAGCTGGCTATTCCTGACCTCTTTGCTCGGAGATCTTGGCAGGCGGTGCGTGAAGCCGTCTGGACGAGTCTCCCCGCGTTCATCCTGGGAATTGCCTTGTTCAAATTTACCGCCTTCATGAACGCTACCACGGCTACGTATGGGGGAGGGGACCGTTTTCATTACCTGCTGACCCAAATTTTTATGTGGTTGCATTACGGGCGGTTATTTCTTTTCCCCATAGGCCTCTCAGCGGATACGGATTTTCAACTCATCTCAGACTGGTATGACTCCCGAGTTGCCGCTGGCGTATTGTTCACGGCGCTGCTGATCCGCATAATCTGGGGCGCGTCGAAAACGGCCGCACTTCGGCCTGTGGCGTTCGGGATCGCCTGGTTTCTTCTCGCTCTCTTGCCGGCGTCGAGCCTGTTTCCTTTAGCCGAAGTGACCAACGACCATCGATTCTTCTTTCCCTATATTGGACTGTCGCTAGCAGTGGTCTGGTGGCTGGCTCTGCAAACACAACGCTGGTTCGAGACCCAGTCGCAGCTGCGTCCCTTTGTTGTTCCAGCCGTGTGCGCTGTCGCCTTGCTCGTACTCTGCGGGCACGCCGTTGGCACGTATCAGCGCAATAAGGCGTGGCTTTCCGAAGAGACACTGTGGCGGGACGTAGTTGAGAAGAGCCCTGCCAATGGACGGGCGTGGATGAACTATGGTCTGGTGCAGATGGGACAGGGCAAGTATGAGGAGGCTAAAAGACTCTTTGACCGGGCAGCCGTCTACACGCCGAACTACTCGTTTCTTGAAACGAATCTGGGCATTGTCACGGACAAGCTGGGCGATGGGAAACTGGCTGAGTCGCATTTCCTACGAGCTTTGCAACTGCAGCCTGATTTTGTCGGTGGGCATTATTTTTATGGGCGCTGGCTAATCAATCAGGGCAGGGCTCCTGAAGCGATTCCCCATCTGCAACGGGCTAGCGCGTTGAGCCCCGCCTTGCCTGAATCTCGCACTTTGCTCATGGAGATTTATTTTGTCAAGAATGATAAGGCGGACTTGAACGCCTTGGTACAAGAAACTCTTGCGGTTGCGCCGACCGACCCTGTCGCGTTAGCCTATACAAGCGGAGAGATTCCTATAAAGGTCCAAACTCCGAACGCGCAAACATACTACAATCGGGGTGTGGCTTTCACGAATCAAGCTTCTCATCTGGAGGCTGCACTGGCGTATCGACAAGCGCTGAAGCTCGATCCCACTTCGGCTGATGCGTACAATAACCTTGGCTGGTCTTTAGCCAAGCTCGGATTTTACCAGGAAGCGATTCCGGCTTTTGAGCAGGCTCTCCATTTGCGCCCCGAATATGCGCTCGCCCAAAATAATCTGAACTGGGCGAAGACCCAGCTCAAGCAGCCTTAAAAGACCAGCACACCACCGTTAATACATTTGAGAGATTGCATAGCCATCATAAGAAGATACCTTGTGATGGTGTCCAGTATTGCTCTTCCCGTTTTCCCCCGGGCTTCTCCGAGCGCGGGCGGAGGTGTCGACCAAGCAGGCGAACGCGGTCGCAGAGATCAGAACAGTCTCACGAGTCTTGCAGGATGCGTCGTTGCGCCGCCAGCTCAATCCCAGAAGCGTCACGCGCGATGGCCTCGCCCCGACGGCGACAGTCAAGGCAAGATCCCCGGTTGTGATCTTAGTCTCGTGAGCCGCGGCCACGACATTGTTTCTGCCATGGTGGGTGCAGCACACGGGACATACGCGTGTCAGATAATTTACGAACAATGCAACAAATCAGCTCGGTACTCGGAGGACTCGTGAGTGACTCCAGAGCCGCTGTGTATGCAACAGGAGGAAAACCATGAGAATAGTGATGGTATTAACCTCACACGATCAACTCGGCAACACTGGCCACAAAACGGGCTTCTGGCTGGAAGAGTTTGCGGCGCCGTACTTCGTCTTTAGCGACGCCGGGGTGCAGTTGACGCTCGCGTCTCCCAAAGGCGGCCAACCACCGATCGATCCCAAGAGCGACCTCCCGGAAAATCAAACCGAGGCGATGGCGCGGTTTAAGCGCGATGCGGTCGCGCAACAGGCCCTGGCGCAGACCGTGAAGCTTGCCGACGTGAAAGCGGAGGACTATGACTCGATCTTCTATGTCGGCGGGCACGGTCCCATGTGGGATCTCGTCGACAACCCGGTCTCGATCGCGTTGATCGAGTCTTTCTACAATACCGGCAAGCCCGTGGCGGCGGTCTGTCATTCGCCGGCCGTCTTCCACAAGGTCACCTACAACGGTGCGCCGCTGGTAAAGGGGAAGCGCGTGACGGGCTTTACCAACGGGGAAGAAGAAGCGGTTCAGCTCACTCATGTGGTGCCCTTCCTCGTCGAAGATGAGCTGAAGCGCGTGGGTGGCCTGTATGAGAAAGCGGCCGATTGGCAGAGTTTTGTCGTCGTGGATGGACGAGTCCTGACCGGACAGAATCCAGCCTCGTCGACCTCTGCCGCCCAGGCGCTGCTCAAACTGGTCGCGGGGGAAAAGGCGGCGTAGCACACGACGCCAGCGTTAGAGGAGAGGGCCGCAATGGTGCGAAAATTTGTCGGTGCGACCCGACTGAACGTTGGGTCGCGGGCGCCGAGTACTGAGGGTTCCGGTGCAACTTACAAAATGGAAATAAAGGAGCGCTTTCTGGTAGTGGTGCAATTTCTCCTGAACGGATGAACCCCGGCAACGACCGACCCTTGCGTCCACCGTGTAGGGGCTTGATTCATCAAGCCCTGTGGCGGGTCCGATGAATCGGACCCCTACCGCATAAGAGAGTAACCTGATTAAACTGCACCACGACCCGCTTTCTCGACGGGTTGCTCATGCAGCCAGCACGGTCTCCCCCACCTGTGAAATCCGTGTGTGAGCGGGGCACAGAGGCGAGATATCAAATTGCTTTTTCTTGATCTGGTGGACAAGTTCAATCCCAGCGATCGTGATGAGCGCGTGCTCGAAGCGCTTGAACCCTAACATGGGTCCTACTCTTTGTTGCCATGCGCCTATCATAACGAGCTGGGGCAGAGGACGAAATCTGCAACAACGCCCGACGCGGGCTCCAGCTCCTCCATGTCGTCCGAAACCAACGCCTGTGTTGCTAGGCCGTAGCGATGCACGGCCAACCTTTCATCGCATCGCCATTACCCGCCAGGTCCCTGGAACATCCGCGGCTTTCGCAGATCGCGCGCCAGCGTTCGCTTCATCACCTTGAAGAATTCGTCCAGCTCCCACGGCCCTTTGTTGTACACGGTTCTCTCCGGGCTCATGTGGTAATAGCGCGTTACGCTGTAGCCCTCCGATCCGAACACCTGACCGGTCACCTCAGCCGCTTCGTCGCTGGCGAGGAAAATCACAATCGGCGCGACGTTGACCGGATCGACCGGGGTTCCCTGCGCCTCACTGCTGGGCGTCATCCGCCACGCCTCCTGGTGAATCGTATCGGTCATCCGCGTTGCCGCGACGGGAAAAATCGCGTTGCAGGTAATGCCATAACGGCGCAGGCCTTGAGCAGTGCTGAAAGTCAAACCCAGGATTCCTGCTTTCGCTGCCGTATAACTTGGCTGACCGGGACTGCCCAAGGCGGCGTTGGAGGAAAAATTGATGATACGGCCGTAGCGGCGCTCGCGCATGTGCGCGGACGCAAAACGGCTGGTGCAAAAAGTGCCTTTGAGATGGCTGTCCAGCACTCGATCCCAATCTTCTTCTTCCATATTGAAGATCATGCGATCGCGGATGACGCCGGCGAGATTTACCAGGATGTCGAGTTTGCCGAATTCCTTCACCGCCTGATCGACGAGCCCCTTGCCACCCTCCATCGTTGAGATGTCCATCAGGTTGGCCACGGCCTGGCCGCCGGCGGCTTTGATCTCGGCGACCACCTCGTGAGCGGGCGATGTCGGCGCTTGATCGCCAGCCAGTGTCACGCCCAAGTCGTTGACGACAATGGAGGCTCCCTGCGCAGCCATCACTTTCGCCAGCGCACGTCCGATGCCGCCGCCCGCTCCGGTGATGGCCGCCACCTTTCCATCAAGCTTCCCCATCACTTCCTCCTTCGCGTTCACACGGCGCAAACTGCGGCCATGCTGGAAATTGCCACGACGCGCTTGGCTTGCCTGACATCATGGCGATCGATGCCGTTGGTGCAGTAACCGAACGAGATGCCCGTGGCGGGGTCCGCCCACGCAACCTGACCGCCGACGCCGTTGTGGCCGAAGGCTTCCGCCGAGTTCGTTTTACCAAAGCCACGCACCCCTGACTTGCCATCACCGCCGGCAATCACCATTCCCAGACACCTGTTCGGTTGCACCTGGAAGAGCCGATCGAAGTAACCTTCAGTGCGTATCCGCAACACGTCGCGCAGCAAATCCTCGCGCCAGATTTGCTTGCCATCCGGTGCGCGTCCCCCATTGATCAGCACCTGGTAGAACATCGCCAATGCGCCGGCGGTCGCCACCGCGCCACCACCGGGACACCCCGCCTCCAGCACTTCAGGCTTGTTGAAGCCCAGTACCGTATCCTCAGTGATTTCGGTCGGCATGACAAAATTGATGCCCCTCTGTTTCATCTCTTCGGCCGTCATCGGCGCGCCCACGTACGTCAGTTGAGCCTGGCGATGTTGCTGGTCACGCGGCAATCCCATCTTGAGGTTTGCAATGCCCAGCGGTTCCGCGACGCGCACGCGGAAGAAATCACGGAAATCCATTCCGCTGAGCCGCTCGACGATTTCCGCCATCACCCAATGCGCCGAAGTGGCATGATATGCGTACGCCTTACCGGCCGGAAATTGCAGACGCCAGCTTTGGAAACGGCGAATTCGCGCCGCCCGATCGAGCCATTCGCGCTGCGCATAAGGAGCATCGGGGAAGCCGCCGATATGGAGGAAGAGCTGCTCGACCGTGACCGCATCCTTGCCATTGGAGCCGAATTCCGGCACGTATGTCACCACAGGCTGCGTGACATCCAGTTTGCCGTCTTGCATCAGCAGCCACGTTGCGGCGGAGAACAGGCCCTTGGCGCAAGAGAATGCCACGTAGAGCGTATCGTTGGTGGCGGGCTTTTTGACTCCACCCTGTATCGCTTCGCCGAACGCGGCCGCCGCGCCGATTTTGCCATTGCGCGCGATCGCGACCTGGCAGGAAGGCAGCAGCCCTTCCCTCACCTCGCGCTGCGCGCGTTCGAGCATCGCTTCCACTTTCGCCGGATCAAGACCGGCCTCAACAGAACCGCTTGCGTAAAATTCAGCCTCTGACATTATTGCACCTCGGGTTGTGGTATAGCGCGCACAGCGACGCGCTGCGCTTTAACTCCGTCTTCTAAACCGTCCGACGCGAAAAGTCCAGGCTTAGGAGAAGTGGATAGTGCAGTTTCGTCTTTGTAGGGGCGTAGCATGCTACGCCCCTACGGAAAACGTGGAACCATCGCGAGACAGGAAGCCAAAGGCAAGGAAACTGCCCCACTACCGAGAAGTGAGATTCCGGTTTAACCGATGAAATCGTACGACCGCCGGCGCTCATCCGCCCTGCCCTGGATCCGCTGTCGCCAGTTATCCGCGCCCAGGGCGAACGCGCCAGCCGACGCTTCATCGAGTGTTTCACTACCCGCCAGACCCGGTTACTATAGCAACTCGATCGAGCAGTTTTTCTCGAAGGGGAACGTTGTTCGCGATTGCTCACCTGCCATCGGCGTCTCTCTCGTCATCCTATAGTATGCGCTGCTACCGGTTCTTCGGCCCGGGGGCGATGGTCTTTGTCGGCGGCCAGGATCATTTCTGCCTCCACTTCCACCCTGGTGCCCTTGAAAAAATCCTTGTTCATCCCGCCATGTAAGCGGACAGGGTTCTCCAGTGCGAAACGGCGGAAGTCCTCCGGACTCATGAGGCCGCGGTCGACCAGTTCATGCGCCTCTTCCAGGACTCCGCGCATGTCTTCCACGTCGAAGTGGCCGATATCAGAGCCGAACATTGGGTTCAAGGACGCGCCGTAAGGGTTCATCTTGCGATCGAACGCAGCGGCGGCCGAGCGGTCGTCGCCCTCGCAGCCAAAGAAGAAGCTGGGCGCGAAGAGATCGCGGATTTGCTCAGGGCGTTCGATTGTGCAGTCGCGCCAATCGTCTAATTCCTCCATGCGATCGGCGAATAGCACGTTCTTGACGACCTTGTCGAGGTGCGGCTTCAGGCGCTCGTGCCCAAATTCATTGATGAGCCGGCCTAGTAGGACGGTATCAATACGAGCGGGATTGAGGCGTTGCATCGCCTCGTAGTTGCGCTTCTTCCAGTGCTCCACCAGCCGCGCATAGAGCGCGATCGCCCAGTTAGCGCCGCCCTCCAAAAATCCGAAGCGTAGATCAGGAAAGCGGCGCGTCACGCCCCCGAAAAACAGGGACTTGCACACGGCCTCGCCTCCTTCCGCAAAGCCGCCGAGTTGGTTGTATTGATGGCGGCTGATCGACGCCCGAGTGCCGCGGCCGATGGGAGCGGAATGAAAGGTCGGAGCCACGCGCAGCTCGATGCACTTTCGCCAGACTGGGTCATAATCGTACGGGCTGTCGATGCCGAAACAATCGTAGTAGTAGAGCTCGGCCATCGCGGCTGGCTCCTTTTCCGGTTTAGGGACCGGGCGTACTACGTCGGCTGCGAACACTGCAGCCTTGAGACCAAGCGTCTTGACGGCATGGTCTAATTCGGTGATCGCCTCACCTGGGGTGTGCATCGGAATCACCGCCGCCGGAGTAAGGCGATCAGCAAAGCCGCGGAACATCTCGGCGTTATAGTTGTTGAACGCCCGGGCGGATGCCTGACGCAACTCATTATCCGCCATGCCCGGTAACGTCAGCACCAACAAACCGAGGCTGGGATAGACGATGGCAAAGTCGAGGCCGATTTCATCCATGCGGGCATGCATCAGCTTGGGCAGCGACGACGTGGCCCGGTCCAGGGTGTTTTCGGCCGGCAGGGGCCACCAGACGGGGATTCCCGGCCGGGCCTGGCTACGCTCCTGAGGTGTCATGCGAAATGCGCGGCGGGTCAGGGCCATATAATCGCGCCAGCGCTGCGGCATTTCCGCGCCGCCGACCTCGCGCAGGAAGTCAAGGAATAGGGGGACCGTCTCGATCTGATGGGCATCGGCGTCAACGATGGGATGGCCCAGGCGGGCACGCAATTGATCGACTTTGGGATTGGCTTGGAACATTGTCGACATGATTTCTGCTCCTCGCTGAAGCGTCGGCTGCCGTCGCTTCCAGTGCATTACTCTCGGTTCGGGTGCATCACTAAGCCGATATCCCGTATACGCCCAACGGAAGCACTCAGTCAACTTGTTCTTTTTCACGGTGGATGTGCCGAAGCTGTGCGACTATCGAGAGGCACAGGAGCCGGTAAACGAGGCACTCTGGAGGTGTGCCGCCGCGCATGACGCGATAACGCCGCCGAGGATGTCTCCGCTATAATTCCCGTCAGGGGGTTGTTTCCTCGCCGCGGCGAGACGGCGCTGACGCGACGGAGTCGCTCTCGCTGCGCCGCAGGAGGTAATCCAATCCACCCACGCGATACCACCGATAGCCATAGGCCTCAATGATCAGCCGGTGTTTGCCCTGCTCGTCGCTCTGACTGTGCTCGTCACCCAACAGGTTCACCAGCAGCCGCTCGGCCTCCGTGTGCAAGCCGACGGCGAAACGGACCTCCTGGGGCGTGGCCGCGAAATTATGCACGAACACTACCCAATTATTGCGCCACGCGTAGCGCAGCACGAGGAGAGCTGGATTGCGGGTCGGGAGAATCGTGAAGTCGCCCCAGCCGACTTCGGGCACCTCCTTGCGCATGCGGATGATGCGTTCGGTCCAGTTGAGGAGGGAATTGGGGTTGCGCCGCTGAATGGCGGCATTGATATGCTCGAAGCCGTAGGGCCCGCCGCGAATCACCGGCACCGCCGGTTTCTCGTTTTTGGTAAAGCCACCCTGCGGCTCGTTCGACCATTGCATCGGGGTGCGAGCGCACTGGCGTTCGGGCAACGCGAGATCGTCTCCCATGCCGATTTCGTCGCCGTAGCGGAGGACCGGCGTACCCGGCAGGGTGAACAGGAGACTGTAGGCGAGCTCCAGCCGCCGGCGGTCGCCATCGAGCATCGGCGCCAGGCGCCGCCGGATCCCACGCTGGTACAGCTGCATCTCCGGTGTCGGCCCGAAGGCGGCAAAGACTTGTTGGCGCTGCCCTTCGTCCAGCCGGCCCAGATCGAGTTCGTCATGGTTGCGCAGAAACAGCCCCCATTGGGCTGTGGCCGGGCGTGGTTTCGTCGCCTGTAGGGCTTTGACCAGCGGGCGCGTATCCGCCGAGGCGAGCGCATAGAAGAGATGCTGGTTGACCTGGAAATTGAACATCATGTGCATGCGGTCGCCGTCCGAGCCAAAGTAGTCCATGTCCGTCTCCGGCAAGACGTTGGCTTCCGCCAGCATGATACAGTCGCCCTGGCGCCACTGCAGGAATTCGCGCAAGCGGCGCAGCATATCGTATTGCTCTTCGGGCGTCTTCACCTTGGGCCCCTTGGTGGCAATGATGAACGGTACTGCATCCATGCGAAACCCGGCGACGCCGAGCTGGATCCAAAAGCCCATAATCTTGAGCATTTCGGCCTGCACCTGTGGGTGGGACGTGTTGAGATCCGGCTGGAAATCATAGAAGCGGTGGAAGTACCACGCTTTCGCCTGCTCGTCATAGCTCCAAGTCGACTGCTGGACGCCGGGAAACACCATGCCTTCGTTGGCACGCGGCGGCTTCTTCTGCGACCAGACATACCACTCCCGATACTTCGAATGGGGGTCGCGTCGCGCTTCCTTGAACCAGGCGTGCTCGTTCGAGGTGTGATTCAGCACGAGATCCATGATGATGCGGATGCCGCGCTGCTTGGCCTCGTGCGTGAACTCGACGAAGTCGCCCAGGGTCCCGTAGCGCGGATCAACACTGTAATAATCGGCCACGTCATAGCCGTCGTCGCGATGGGGGGAAGTATGGAACGGCATCAGCCAGAGGGCAGTGACGCCCAGCCCGTGCAGGTAATCCAGGCGGCGCGTCAGCCCCTGGAAGTCGCCGATCCCGTCGCCATTAGCGTCCATGAAGGCGCCGACCGATAAGCAGTAGATCACCGCGTTCTTGTACCAGAGATCATTGATCATCCACGTCCTCGCCGCGTTCGGTTGCACGCTGTGCGCAAGCGCCCCCCGCTTGTACACCCTTCTTCAATGTTCCTGCCAGAGGGGCCCGGGAGCAGAGGGAACAGAGGCGGCCGAGAACCCTTTGACCTCGCCTTCGTCTGGTGTTTGATGGGGATGGCATTCGGGGCAGGGACATCCCTGGCGCAACGCGGTCCAGGAGAAGCGGCTGGAATGTCCGTCGGGCCAAACCACGACTAACCCTTGCTGATCCCAGACCACAAGGCCCTCTCGTTTGCCATCTTGTGTGGCGGCAAAGCTCGGCCCTCGTGCATGCGTACTCATAGGGTGATTCCTCCTTGCCGAGTATGCTTAGAAGCAAGCATCATGCCGAGGGAGTCACGCTGCAAATCTGTCGCTCTCGTCACCGGGAGTGCAGCGTGTCAAAATAACGTATACTCCCCTTCGCCTTGCTCCTTGTGGCGAAACGAAGGCCCTCTCCCGTGATATTTCTCTTGGCCTCAGACCAGTGTAAGCCGTGCTCCCTTTCGCTATGAATGGTCAGGTGAGGAAGAGAAGCGTAGTCCGTGCTGGGGAGCAAAAGCAATGAACGGCGCAGGTCTCGTCGCTTTCCCGCTTCTCGCCCTGCTCTGTTGTGAAACAACATGACATCGTGGAAGGTAGCGTGAAGCTATTGAAGGGCGCGCTGTTGCTTGAACGCCTACGAGGAGTGGGGGTTTTGTCCCCTAGTCATAGGGGCTTTCCTCTTTTTTCCGCGCCGGGAATAGCAGCAAAAGAGCCACTCTTCTACGAGAAATGCCTCTTTTGTTCCACTTTCCACTCTAGGGCGGTAAATAGGAATCTCAGCAGGCTCATCCAGAAGAGAAGAGGACCCCTCGCTCTTGGATCATTTGTCTTCCTCTTCGGTGGTGCTCTTTCCCTCGCTGAGCTGGTAGTACACATCCATCCACGGCGCCAACGTGCAGGGCGGTCCCGAACTGAGACGTGCTACCCGGCAGACAAGGCGGAGTAGTGCTTTCAAGAGGTATTCTTCGCCCCACGCCCTGGGCCCACTATTTGCTCAACTTTCAACATGGCCCCAAGATGAGGAAGGGTCTCTTGGGAGGGTGCTATCGAAAACGCGCCGCGAAAACCACTTATGAGTCCGCCTCTAAGGGACAAAGACATACTAGTGTGACAAAGAGCGGCGTCGGTTCGTGCACCACGTTGTAGGGCAGAGTATGAGCTCTTCACTGAAGCACTAGAAGACAGGAACTGACCGTAGCGAGCCCTACCTGACCTCCTCTAGACTCGCGGCAGTGTCCACGGGATGAGCATTCGTCTCAAGTGAGCTTCAGTAAGAAACCGATCAGGCTGGTAGTGAGCAAAGGCTGAGGCAATATCGTAAGGATTCTCACCGCCAGTGACACACTAGAGAGGGATCATGGCGAAACACCACAAGCAGCAGGCTCTGCTCTTGGAGACGGCAAGTCCTATCCAGACAAGAGGGAAGAAGAAGTGGCTATCGGCTGAAGTGATCGACCGCAGAGAGCTCACCAAAGCCCTGCTGCTCCTCACCGTGCGACCCACGCAGGTCGTCCCGTTCCAGCCGGGCCAGTATGTCAAATTGGAGATCGATGGCGTCAAGCGGCGGTACTCGATTGTCTCTGCGCCCCATGAGGAGGTCTTGGAGTTCTGTATCGAGCGGGCGCCGAGGGGAGCAATGACCACGCGCTTATGGAGCCTCCAGCGTGGGGACCGGGTCGCTGTGCAGGCAAAGACAAAGGGAAAACTCTGGCTAGATCTGCGCTTCCCCGCACACCTCATGGTGGCCACGGTGACGGGGATCGGTCCGTTTGTCAGCATGGTGCGCGCCTACCTCTATCAGGGACGCGGGGGGCACGCTTTCTACATTTTGCATGGGGCGAGTTATCACGATGAATTCGTGTACCGAGCTGAGTTCGAGCGTCTCGCTGCGCGGCATCCGAACCGTGTGACATATGTGCCGGCGCTCAGTCGTCCCGCTGAGGCGCGCAACGCGGGGTGGACGGGAGAAACAGGTCGTGTCAGCGGACTCCTCGCGAAATACATTGCTCGGTTTGCACTCGTCCCGTGCTCGACTCAACTCTATGCCTGTGGGCATCCAGGCATGGTGAGGGAAGTCAAGAAGCGGTTTGAACGCAAGGGCTTTCGGGTGCAAACGGAGCGATATTGGAAGGCTTGAAGGAGGCATAGGGCCACGCGGCCTTGGCTACACGCCTCACGCCGCGAGAGGAAGCAGCGGTACGCGGGGCGATGTTGGTCCGTCGCTAAGGAGTTGGGAAGGAACGGCGTGCGATAGCACCACGGGCTCCCGTTCCTGTATGGTGGACGAGCCCCTGCTCACCTTTCGGGCCGAACACGCCAAGCCGATCGTGGACACCTTCTTTGCGTGGCTCACCCGCACGCTGCGCGAGCAGGTCCTGCTGCCCACGAATCCCTTTACCAAAGCCGCCCACTATGCGTTGGAGCGCGAAGCGGCCTTGCGGGTCTTTCTGGAGTATCCAAACGTCCCGCTGGACACCAACCACCTGGAGCGAGCAATTCGTCCCATTGCGCTGGGCCGCAAGAATTGGCTCTTTTGCCGGACGGAACTCGGGGCGCGCTACGTCGGCATCGTGCAGAGCCTTTTGGCCTTGTATCGCCTACAGGGCGTTGATCCCTACGTCTACCTCATGGACGTGTTACAGCGGATTGATACCCACCCCGCCTTTGGGGATCGGTTTGGTCCGCAGCCCCGCGCCAAACGACGCTGGGCGGGCACTCCCCGCTACCACTCCACACTTCTGGCGCCGCCCCATGGCCTTTAGTCGCAGACGGGCGAACTTAGTTCGGGTGGCAGTGGGCTGCGCGTAGCGGTAGGGCTCGTTAGTGACGAGCATCTGCCAGGCAATCCGGACGCGTTTGCGCGCGGTGGCCACGATGGCCACGTGTTTTTCTGGCCAGCATTACTTGGATAACACCCCCTGTGCCGTCACGCGGCACACCCGTGTCACGCCTTTAAAGTACAGGATAGGAGCACGTCGAGCACCTCACGGCTTCTCTAAGGCTGCGGACCTGCCCGCGGCAGGGCGTCCAAGGGATCCCCATGCCTGTCCGTCAGCCAGTCCATTGCCGGAGCGACACAAGAAACGAGGGGAAGGGTGCCTCTTCCGCACTCAGGGACCGCCAGGACGGCGGAAAGGAGATTTCGTATGCTTCATAAAGGTCTGATGCTCATCGTAGCTCTGGGGTTCGTCTGCGCCAGCATGGCGAGCGCGCAGGCCGATCCGGGGCGCGGCGCGACCGTATTGTGTTATCTCTGGGCTCACGACCCGTCGCCACCGCTCAACACCCCGTACACGCCCAGCTCCACCTACTCCTTTAACGCCCAGAACCGGGCTGGTGGGATTAAGGTCACCAAGGTCGCAACCGGCGTCTATGTGGTCACCTGCACCGGTGTGGGCGGCAGCAGTCCGTGGGGACCCGGTGGGCATGTGCAGGTCTCGGCGTATGGCGATGGCAACAACAGGTCTTGCCACGTGGGGAGCTGGAGCACAGGCGGCCCGGATTTCACCGCCACGGTCGATTGCTTTGGCGCAGGCGGGGGGACAGGCGGCCGTCCTGCGCCCGCGGACAGTCGCTTCGATCTGCTCTTCCTCTGGTAGCGCCCACCCGAACAGTCTACCGAAATCGTGCGATCCATCCGGGGTCTCCGGCGGAACTTGGTTGCCGAGGCAGGGGATCCCGGTAGGTTCGGTAATGTTTCAAATCAGTAGTTTTCCTATACGATGGCTAGCATGAGCATAGGTGGATAGATACTGAATTGAAACACTACCCTCCCTTCCTGCTACGTGCTGTGATCTTTCACGACCATCCTTGACTCAAGTGTTTTAAGATCTATTATTCAAATAATTAATTGAATAAAGAAACGAAAATGAAAAATCCCAAGCGCGTGTTCAAAGATCGGGTGTACGAGCAACTAGCTCGTATAGGTAAGTCGGTAGCCAGCCCCCAACGGCTGGAGCTGCTGGATCTCTTGAGTCAAGGATCGCGTACGGTGGAAAACCTGGCGCAGGAGGTGCACCTGACAGTGGCGAATACGTCTCGGCACCTGCAGATTTTGCGTGCAGCGCGGCTCATCGAGGCGGAGAAAGAGGGCGTGTTTGTTCGCTATCACTTGGCGGATGAGGCGGTCGCGGACTTTTTTCGTGCACTGCGGATCTTGGCCGCCAGTCGTCTGGCGGAACTGGACCAGATTGTCCGGCAGTTCTTCACAGGAAACGCAGCCCTGGAGCCGGTCGATCGCAAGGCCCTTCTGGCGCGCGTCCGCAAAGGTGTGGTGACGGTGCTCGATGTCCGTCCGCCCGAAGAATATCGAGCAGGACATATCGCCGGTGCGCTGTCGCTGCCGCTGCACGGGTTGCAAAACCGACTCGCGGAACTTCCTCGTGACCAGGACATTGTCGCGTACTGTCGTGGGCCCTACTGTGTCCTCGCCGTGCAGGCGGTGGAGATACTTCGAGAGCGCGGCTTTCGAGCTGTGCGACTAGAGGACGGGGTAGCAGACTGGCGCGCGCACGGGTTTCCCGTCGTTGTCGGAGCCAAGGCCTTCTAGGAGTACATCCCTATGGAACCCGTGGTTCGCTTCAGCATGTTTCTTGGCGTCTACATTGCCATAATGCTGTGGGAGGTTGTCCGTCCCCGCCGGCTGCTCCCCTATCCGCGCTGTCAGCGTTGGATGACCAACCTCGGCCTCACGTTCCTCAACACGGTCCTCGTGCGGATCACAGTGGGAGGAGCAGCGTCTGCGGCGGCGCTGTTCGCCGCACAGCAAGGGGTAGGGGTACTGCACTGGCTTGCGCTACCTCAGTGGGCGGCAATCCTGGTGACCCTGCTCGGACTCGACTTCGCGATTTACCTTCAGCATGTCATGTTCCATGCTGTGCCAGCCCTCTGGCGGTTGCATCGCGTCCATCACGCCGACCCAGGGTTTGACGCGACTACAGGTCTGCGCTTCCATCCCATCGAGATCTTCCTTTCCCTCGGTCTCAAAGTGGCGGTGGTCGTCTTGCTCGGCGCAACGCCATGGGCGGTGGTTGCTTTTGAAATGCTCTTGAACGCTTCGTCAGTGTTTAACCACGGTAACGTGGCGCTGCCGGAGTCTATCGATCGTTGGCTGCGCTGGATCCTCGTTACCCCGGATATGCACCGCGTTCACCACTCAACGCGGGTCGTCGAGACGAACTCGAACTTCGGCTTTTCGGTGTCCTGGTGGGACCGTCTCTGTGGGACGTATCGTGCGGCGCCAGCACTCGGGCAAGTCGGGATGGACATTGGTCTCAGTGAGTACCGCACCCCACTCAACCTCAGTGAGCTGCTCTTGTTACCCTTTCAAGGAGAACCCGGCCGTTACCCGTTTGCCGGGGCGCGTTCGGCGCACACGTGAAAGGAGAATACCAGATGAGGACTCATCTGGTCCGTCGACTCGTTATCGTAGGCCTCCTGATTACTGTGGGGTTGGTGTGGCTCCGACGCTTATTGTGACTTGCTGGAGTCTCAGCGATGTAGCGTTCCCCGGGCTCAAGGCCCGCGACAATCTGTGACATGGCGGCATCGGCTCGTCCGATCGTTACCGGCTGCGCTATATACCCGTCGTTTTCCGGGACAAAGACCACGGATTGATTCTTAACGGTCTGCACCGCGTCATTAGGAACAAGGACGCGCACCGGCTCGGCTTTGAGGACGGCGCGGGCAGAGACAAACATCCCAGGTTTCCAGGTGTTCCCGTCGTTGGGGATGAGCACCCGGGCGCGGGGGCGTGCGGGTCGCTTCGTCAATCAGCTGTATCGTGCTCATAATGGCGAGTTCATCCCATGTCTACCCTTAATAGCAATTTGGGGCGTGACGACATGACGCAACCCATCCAGTCCTGTATGTCCTGTGAGGGTTTGAGGTCTTCACACCCATCCTGTAGAGGGGGAAACCGAACCGGACACGAGGGTGCAGCAATACCGAGCTGCCCTCTTCCTTGCCCATGTGGCCGACTGGGATTTGCCTGTCGCTACGGAAGCGGTGAGGAAGCATCGTGAATGTTTTGGGTACTTTGTTCTTCTTCCGGGAGCATTAACACGATCTCCTTCTCGGCGGTGACTGCTCCCTGGTGATCCTCGAACCGCTGGATTTCCTTCCCCGGGGAGGAGTGTACGTTCAGAACAATGGCATAGTCAGGTGTGCGAGCTGCGGTCCTGGAAAGGAGCAGGCGGGCTGTGGTGCTGCCAGGTGGAAGGTCTGCCAGCGTGACCTCGAAACGTCCTTTGTTCGTCACCGACAGTGCCTCTTGCTTTTCTACAGCAGCACTCTCCGGGCGAATGAGGACTGCCTGGTGAATACCTGGAATTACAAAGGTCAATGTGACGGCTCGACCCTCGACCGTTTCTTCAATGGTCTGAAGAATAGGAGGAAAAAGTTCCTGGGGGGCAGATGATGAATGGGGACCCACATCCGACGGGGAGAGGATGGGAGAGTGAGAGTCCGTTGGCAGCTGAGTAGGGTTGTGTCTCTGAAAAAGGAGAAAGAGAACCAAGCCAAGACCGAGCGTAACGCCGCTGTACTGTAGCACCTTGGGTAGGGCGTCGGCCCTCTGGGGCTTGTGCGGCAGTGCTTCTAAGGTGGCAATCAGGTTCTCGTACCGTGCGCAGGCTTCTGCAAATTGGTGCTGCTGAAAGGGCTGCTCCGCGTCGGCCAAGCTATTCTGCACATATTGTGCGAATTCGCCGCGCTTCGGGAGCAGCTGCGCCGCCACCTCTTCCGCCTGGGCTTTCGCCTGGGCCGCGCGCTCCTCCCAGGCTCGCGTGCACAGAAAGCGGAAGAACGCGCTGCTTTCCTGAAACAACGTCTGAGCCTGGGTGAACTCACTCGGGGACTGTCCGCGCTCAAACGTGTCTACGGCAAGCGTGAATGACGCTTCGGCTTTGGCCACCGACGCCGCAAACAAGGCGGCACAATGGAGCTTGCGGGCGCGCTCGCGCTCGACCACCGCGTCTTTTTGGGCGGCCTCAACTGCGTGTACGGTCTCATGGCGGGCCGCCTCTCGGGCTTCCGTAAAGGCGGCCATGCCCTGCTGGTAGGCCTCCAGCGCTTGCCGCCACGCCTGCCCCTCGACGCACTGCTGCGCGTGCTCCACGCACGCCACGCCCTGCGCAAAAAGAGGAGAGGCCAAGCTTGGCGCGTGCTCTTCCATGGCCTCCTGCTTGCGCGCGGCGATGGCTCGTTGGAGTTGCTCAATGTGCTGCGTTGCTCCCGCTCTGGCCGCTGCTGCTTCTTCATAGGCTTGTGCAAAGCAGCGCTGCGCTTCCAGAAACGCGCGCTCGGCGGCGGCGAACTCTCCTGTGGCTAAATGGTCCAGCGCTTGTATTCCGAACGCCTTGCCCTTTGCAAACGGTGCGGGCGCCCAGAACTGCGCGTCCTGGCTCTCCGTGTGCAGGCGTAATGCTTGAGTCTGCCTCTGTTTGCTCTGCGCCAGCCCCCAGTGTTCCTCTTCGCTCAGTTCTCTGCTTGCAGGGTCAACATGATACGCGCCATTCACCATCGCCGTGGGGTCTGCAGCAGCGTCCTTTAGCATGAGCATTCACTACGTCTTTCTGGCCATCCCTTGCCTAAAGCATGACAGTGTCAGCGGTCAAGGTTTGGTCGTGAATCTTTCTTTATAAAAGATATTCCGCTCCCTTCCTCTATCAAGACCCATCACGTGAGGGGGGTGGGAGGGGTTTATGAGAGTTCGGTTAGGAGCGCCTTGGCCTCTTGCAAGTCTGTCGTGTCAAACCCTTCGGTGAACCAGCCGTAGATCTCCGCGAGCAGTTGCCGCGCTTTGGCTTCCTTGCCCTGCCGCTGCCACAAACGAGCCAAGCTCATCACCGCCCGCAGCTCTAACGATTTGGCATGTTGCCGTCGGGCGATCTTGATGGCGTTGAGGAAGCACACTTCCGCTTCCAATTGGGGAGTGGCGATGGCGGACGTGCGACTCTGGACTTTAGCCCTTTGCCCTTTGCCTTTTGGCCCTCGGCTTTGTGCTCCCTGCTCCGTACATTCCTGCGCCAGCAGGAGTTCTCCTTGAAACCGCAACAACTCCGCTTCGTAGTTCCGTTCTCCAGTCTTCTGTATCGCGGTTAATGCTTCAGTCAGCAGCGTGAGTCCCTCTTGCACCTGTCCAACTTGGCCATAGGCTTCGACAAGAAGAGGAAGAAACTGCGCTCGCCCAAGTTCTGCCCCCGTTGCTCGATAGGCGGCTAATCCCTGGCACATCAAGGCGATCCCCTCTCTTTGCTGATGTTGTTGCACGAGCCGCCTTCCTTGCAGGATGGTATTTGCCGCCAGCCAATGCTGGAAGCCTTGTTTACTCGCGATTGCTTCGAGCGCTTCGAGGTACTCCCACGCAGCCTGTTCCTCTCGACAATGGAAATGCAGCCACGCGGCCGAGTCCAGAGCAAACGCCACAATATGTGGAATTGCTACATCCCGGGCTAAAGCCAGTGCTTCCTGGCTGCTCCGCCGCGCCTGATCGGGATAGCCTAAATACCATAGGGTCGAAGCTCCATAAGTGCGGCATACGACTCCCGTATCATCACCATAGACAAGCGCCACAGAGCTGTGCTGTTGTGGATGGTAGAGCTGGCGTCCTTGCGCCAGATGATCATGAGCGGCGGAAAACTCTCCCAGCCACACGAAAGCGACTCCTAACATACTGTGAGCTGCTGCTCGAAACAACGGGTCGGTGTTGGTCTGGGCCAATCTCATCACTTGCTCCCCCAACGCTCGGGCAGTCGCGAGTTCCGATCGTACGAGGTGAAAGCGAAAGAGTCCTGCCAGCGCCGGTAAATGTTGTGGATGGGCTCCGAGCTGCTGGCAGATCTCTTGCGCACGAGCATAGGTCTGTTCTATCTGGGGAGCGGCATACCCTTTGGCCATTAACAGTGGCACGCCTAAAGCGAGGTGCAGCGCCAGCTCTTGGTGGGTACGTTCAGTCGTGTCGGGCAGGAACGTGAGAGTACTGAGAGCCCTGGTCAAGAGGGTAATGGCTTCTTGATAGGCATTCCTGCGCATCGCGTTGTCTGCCGCTTGCCCGAGGTACTGTACCGCCCGCGGATAGTCTTGCCCCCACTCAAAATGCATGGCTAATTCTGCGGCGTGTTCTCCTCCTCGAGTCCCGAACGTGCGCTCTTGCCATGCGCCGATGCAGCGATGCAGAGCGATGCGCCGCATCGGGGTCAGTCGCTCATACAGCACCTGCTGATATAACGCGTGCAGAAATCCGTAGCGTCCCGTTACTGTCCCATTTGCTAAGGTCTCTGTCCCCCGCGCGCGCAAGAATTGCTCCCGCTTGGCTAATCTTTCACATCCTGCCTCCACCTGCTCCAGTTGCTCCTCCACGCCTGCCGCCACCGTGGCCGTTGTAAACTCGCTCCCTACCACACTCGCCGTCTCGATCATGCGCTGCTCTTCTGGTGACAGTCGCCCCAGTTGTTTCTCGATCATTTGCCGTAAACTTTCCGGCACTCCTGCGGCTAAGTCTTCCACGTTGGCCGCCATCTGCCACCGCCCTGCTGTCTCGATCAACACTCCCTGTCGTACCCATTCCTCTACGACGTTGACCATAAACAACGGGTTCCCTTCCGTGCTTTGATGAAGGAGTCGTCCCAGCGCTGGAGGAAACTGCTTGTGGAGAAACTTCGTTGTCAGATATTGTTCGACTTCACCCACTGTTAAGAATCCGAGCGGCAGCTCTTCGCACTGTCCATGCACCTGGAGTTCCTGTTTCAGGGCTTTCAGCGGATGCCCACTGATCACCACATCGGCAGGGCGATACGTTGCGAGCAAGAGGAAACGTGCGGGGCCGCGCCGCTGGGCCAGTAAGGACAAGAGATCCAACGTAGAATGATCACTCCAGTGCACATCTTCGATCACGAAGACGAGAGGGCGCTCTACCGTCAGTACTTCGATTGCCTCGGCCATTTCGCGCAGCATCCGCTCCCGTGTCGCGCCCTGCACCTTGCGCTGTAGGGCTTCGAGCTCGGCATCACTCATCAGCGCCGGCATTTGCACGAGCCATGTGGGGGCATACTGGCGCAAGAGCATCACGATCTGTTCCCCACCTGGCTGGCGACAGAGCTGTCCCAACGCTTCCAGGACGGGCAGATAGGCTTCGCCCACGCCATAGTGCTCAATGCATTGCCCCCGCACAATCCACAGAGGAGGGAGCAGGGGAGGAGGAGCAGGCAGGTGCGATGCTGGACGGTGGCTGCTAGACGCGAGACTGTGAAGAAATGTGTCGACCACTGTCGTCTTACCCATACCAGGCTCGCCTGTTATGAACACGACCTGCCGCATCCCGTCCAGGGCTTTCCCTACCCACGTGTGCAACTGCGTCAGTTCGGGCTCACGACCCACCAAGGAAATGGTGAATGGGGAAATGCCGAGTGCAGGATCCTGACGCTGGATGTCGGGAGGGTAAGGCTGAGCGCTCGACTGTTCTGGGCTCCTGACAATGGCCTGTTGACGACTGACCACAGGCGCTAGGAACCGATAGCCGCGCCGGGGCACTGTTTCGATAAAGCGGGGCGTCTCCGCGTCATCGCCCAAGACGCGCCGCACCTCCCGGATGTAGACGCGTAGGAGCCCCTCGCTGACATAGGTGTCCGGCCAGACGGCTTTGACTAACTCTGCCCGCGGTACTAACCGTCCAGCGTGCGCGGCGAGATAGGTCAACACGACAAACGGTTTGGGCCGGACAGGCACCAAGACATTCTCGCGCCACAACTCCTGATTGAGCACATCGAGGTGAAACGGAGGAAACAACATCAACATGTCCGACGACACGGTAAACTCCTTTGGCTGCCCACCGCTCTTGTAGCGAAAACTACACGGAAATTCAACGTAAACTGAACGCTCCCTTAACGCCGCGCAGCTCGCCTTTAACGGCGGCGCTGCGTAGCCTATCGCTATGGCAAAGAAAAAGTCTCACTCAGTGAGCGAGGAACGCAAAACAACACACGACGCGGGGGTGTGGAATCACGAGGCGCCACTCCTGTCGCCCCGCCGCGCGTTCGTCGTGCAGTTTCGCGAGGAGACGGAAGGAGCTCCAGTCCGCTTTGCTGGTCGGGTCGAACATTTAGTTTCCGGCCGCGCCCGCCCCTTCTACTCGCCTCAGGGCTTGTTGGCGTTCCTGAGGCAAATGTTGAACACCGTCGAGGATAAGCCACCCTAGGGACCGCCACCACGACGGACCCAAGAGAAACCGCCACTGCCAAAGGGGCCCGCAGACCCAGTTCTCGGGTAGGCTCTGAGCTCAGGGCGGGAGCCAGTGAAGAACATAATTCTATAACTCTCGAATGTAAGGAGAAGCAATCATGAACAATAGCATTTGGCAATGGACAAAAATGATGAGCATAAGTGCGATTTGCGCCATGCTGCTGAGCTTTGGGGCAGGGCCAGCAATGGCAATCAACCGCTGTATTGATTGTGACCCAGGCGATAACGATCCCCCGCCGCCCCCGCCGCCGCCGTCGTGTTCCTATGATCAACCGGCATCAATCGCTGTGCCTGCGACTGGCTGGGGACCTTCGCTCCTCGTCAAGAGGGCGACCGAGAAAACCACGTATACCGGATCCTGCTCAACCGCCTGCCCAAATGCCTCTTACTCGTGGCAGGGTCCAGGGTATTGCGAATGCTACAATGACACGATTCCGCAATTGCGCGTGGCTGGAGTCGGAACGACAGAGATGCAGCGTACGCGCTACGCCATTTGGTCGGAGCCGCCGAAGGCCAATACCAGAACCTTACTGGTCGCGCTTGCAGGGCAGAATGGGGTGAGCAGTGGCGGCGTCCTCGGGGGCGGTCCTGGCAACGTCACGGGGCAGCCGAACAACTGGTTGGCTGCGTGCAATGACTGGACGTGTGGCTGGCAACCCTTTGGAGGAGCTTCCTTTGTCGGGAGATTACTCGGGACCTCGGCTCTGAATATCACGGCCTCCAATACCTTCGCGGTGTCGTTTCCTGATCACCAGTATGATTGGAGTTCTCCCTATCGCGCCCAAATTCGCCAGGGCTTATTCAATTGGCTCAAGAGCAAGGGGGATCCCAGCACATCGCTCAAACAAATTATTATCGCTGGGCATAGTCGAGGCGGCTGTCTGGCCTTGGGCTTGATCAAGGAGTTTAGAGCAGACCCCGCTTTCAATGCGGTGAAAATATTAGGGGCGGCTGTCGACGGGACCTGCATGGATGGAGAACAGGGGACGTTGCAATACGGCGGTGACATCGATAACCCACTCCCTGACGCGCCTAATTGGTGGCCAACTCAGTGGTACGCCTGGCCGAGCACCTTTAGTACGGCCAATAATCAGAATGTGTGTATCCAGAACACTGTGGGGGGAGAGCCACAAGCGTTGCCTGCCAGTGTGCATTCCTTCTTTTTGACGAATCCGACCTGGCACAACACGTGGATGAATATTCCCCATGTCACCGCCGGTCAGTGTATTGGCAATTATGTATATGCAGAGTGTGGTTCTGGAGGGAAGTATAACGTAACGGCAGACGTCTTGGACCGGGCCGTACGGTTTGTTGTCAACAACCGAGTTCCGTAGACGAGCGTCCTCAAGTCGGGGGGAGCCCGTGCAGGCGAAGCTGATGCTATCCAAGTACTACTCTGCGCGCAGTGTTCCCCCTAAAAACTATGGTTATTGGCTATGCGAGCGATTCGTGTGTGCTTGCCAGCATGACTTGGATACCACTACCAGAAAAAGGACATCCGGAAATAAAAGAAGGCGAAGAAAGAGGGACGTTGCTAACGCTCCCCTTGAGGGAATCAGACTCAGCAAACCTCCCGACTCGGAGGGGAGGCTCTGAGTGAGTCAGTGATCGTGCTGTGGCGCTTAAAGCTCCTCAAAAACCCACCGATCAGGGTAGGAGAGCAATCTTTACCGTGAGCAAGGAGGTCAGATGAGAAAGCAGGGAGCCTGTATGAGCATGGTGGTGCTGGCTTTCCTAGTAGTCCTCAGTGGGTGCTCACACCCGCTGAATAAACGCGAGAAGGGAGTCTTGGTGGGCGGCGGCTTAGGAGCGGCCACCGGGGCCATTGTCGGTGCAGCGGTCGGCGCCCCAGGCGCGGGCGCCGCGATCGGCGGGGCTGTGGGTGCGCTGGGTGGTGGGATTGTCGGCGATCAACTCCAGGGCCAAGAAAATCGGCAGAACCGGCAACAGCAGGAGATTAACCAGCAGAACCGTGAGCTTCGCAAACAGCGGCAAGAGATCAAGCGTCTCGAGCGGAAGGCAAAACAATCCGACGAGGAGGACTAAAGGAAAGGCACGGCATGCGGCTGGTCAGCCGCACGAGGGGTGGGCGAGTCAGAGTAGTAGTTCACCACGCTGATTTTAAGGAGCCAGAGTTCGTCATGCCCGCGCAGGCGGACATCCACGGAAGACCACTGCACAGGTTGGCAGTTCTGCCGCCTGGATTCCCGCTTTCGCGGGAATGACGTAGCTGTTGCTAACCCATCATCTTCATTGTGGTGGTCTAGTAGGTGCTTGAAAAGGAAGAGGGAGAGTCTGTCTCCTCAAAATACTGAAAAGTTGATTTTATCAAGGAAATACCAGGGGCGCTATGGAAAGCGGAATCTGCTGGCGCAATGCTGAGAATTCGATGGCGTCTTATTGTAACTTCCCTGGTCTTCCCGAACTCGACTCACTTCCGAGTATTGGCCAGGAACACCGCCTGAGGGCTATTTGAAACCCAGAGCGGTCAGTGGGCCGCGATCGACGACTGGCGCTCGCTTTGTCCCGGCGCTCAATGTGATCGATCCGGGCGTGCGCTGAAACGGGTCCGGCAGATCGATCTCCCGCGCGTGCTCCTTGAGCGCCGGAATGACCTCTTCCGCGAATAAGCGCATGCTGGTGCGCCGCTCTTCATCGCTATGTGGCCCCTGAAGGCTCAGAATGATGAAGATGCCGACGCGCAGGACGCTCATGATCGACTTGATTTTAGGGATAACCGTCTGGGGCGTGCCGACGATGACTTGCATGTTCTGCTGACCGCGCACCAGCGCTGTCTGCAGCTTGCGCCGGATTTCCGCGTAATCGATCTCGGCTGTTGCAGCGCCCTGCATCTGCTCCTTCACCTTCTCACCGCTGATCCCAAGCCACGCGCTCGTTTGAGTCTTCGCCAAGGTGCGAATGGCCGCTTTCGAGTTGTAGCCAGGCGGCAGCATAAATTCCGCCGCCGAGAACGCATTCTGCCCACCACCATAGACGAACCCTGCGGCGGCTTGCTGTGCTTTGTCCTCGGTCTCCCCTAAGGCCGTCGCGACCATATAGCCAAAATTCTCCGGCCCGGCTTGATAGCCATGCTTGGCCGCTTCGTCCGCGTAGAAGTCCCATAGATCGCACGTGGGCGCCAGCGGTGTGCCGAGACCGATATAGGGATACCGATGCGCGGCGCACCACTCAACAGTCTCTGGGCTGAGCGTCCCAGGAATCCACATGGGCGGATGGGGTTTTTGATAGGGCAGGGCCCACGGATTGACGTGGCGATAATGAAAATGTTTCCCCTCGTAGCGCCACGGACCGGGTCGCGTCCAGGCCTGGATGATAAAGTCGTGCGCTTCGTTAAACAGTTCACGGTTGTACGCGGGATTGGCATTATTGAAGAACTGCTCGCTGCCCGCACCGCGCACCCAGCCAGTGACGAGTCTGCCGCGCGAGATCAGATCGATCTCGGCAAGCTCTTCGGCCATCCGCAGTGGATGCTTGATGACCGGCAGCGGATTACCAATCAGCACCAGACGGGCCCGCCGGGTGCGATAAGCCAGAATGGCCGCTTCGACGTTCATCACCGACCCCATGCAGATTGGGTTACCGTGATGCTCATTCAGGGCGAGGACGTCGAAACCGAGGTCCTCGGCATAGCAATACTCGTCGAGGTAGTAATGGTAGTCAGCGGCCGCCTTTTCGCGGTCGAAATGCTGATTCGAGACGGCGAAGAACGCGCGATTTTTCAGGATGAGCTCTTCCGGCAGCCAGCGATACGGACGTTCGGTGAAATAGCCAACTTGCATCTGGTGGTCCCTCCATTAGTGGTGTTCAGCTCAGGTATTCGTTTTCCGCCCGCGACAACGCCTACACGCGCTCGATCTTTGGAGTTGCTCTATCCTATTCCAGAGAGTATCGCGGCCGCAGTAAAGCAGCGCCCCAGTGATCCATTGGGTGTCTTGCTTCCTCTCTGCACGCCTTGATCCGAAAGCGGATCGGCGCGGCGCGGTTCCCGAGTCGGTCTGCTGAGGCGCTCAGAACGCGGCAACGACCTCCGTGCGGCGTTCCTGCTCGAACACAAACCCCTCATAGCCCTTGGCGGCGACCTCAGAGAGGCGCTGGAAGTAGAGGGGACCACCTAGGTGCACACAGAACTGGCGGGGCTTGCCGGGGATGTTGGCCCCCGTGTACCAGGAGTCGGTGAGGGGATAGAGTGTCGTGTTAGCGAGGTCCGTAACCTCTCGATCCCAGCTCTTCTCAGCATCAGGCGTGGGCTCAATAGCACCCAGGCCGCGTTCGCGCAGATAGCGCACGCAGTCGCCGATCCACCCCGACTCGCGCTCAGCGCCCAGCGGCATGTTGTACAGCACCGAGGGTGACCCGGGGCCATGGATCATGAACAGGTTGGGGAAGTCGGCGATCATCATGCCGAGGTAGGTGTCGAAGCGCGCGCGCCACTTCTCTTGCAGGCTGACGCCGTCGCGTCCTTTGGGGTTGAGGCGTAACAACGTGCCAGTGATGGCGTCGAAGCCCGTCGCCAGCACGAGCATGTCGAGGGAGTGGTTGCCCGTCGTGGTGCGTACGCCGGTGGGCGTGATCTCCTGAATCGGGTCCTCACGCAGGTCCACCAGGGTGACATTGTTGCGGTTGAAGGTCTCATAGTAGCCGTTGTCGAGGAGCTGGCGCTTCGTGCCCAAGTAGTAGTCGGGCATTAGCTTCTCAGCGGTCTTGGGGTCGCGCACGACCTCGCGGATCTTGCCGCGCACGAACTCGGCCAGGGTGCGGTTCGCCTCCTTATTGGTCAGGAGGTCGGCATAGCTACTGAACAGGAGATGAAAGCCGCCCTTCTGCCAGAGGTCTTCGTAGAGTGCGAGGCGCTGCTCAGGGGTATCCTCGCAGGCTAAGCGCTGGCTCATCTCGAAGGGCATACCCACGGAGTTTGCATTCAGCTGCGCGCGGATGGCGGCCCAGTTTTCGCGCACCTGCCGTGTCACCTCAGGGTCGAGGGGGCGGTTACGGGCCGGGATGCTGTATTGCGGGGTGCGCTGGAACACCGTCAGGTGCGCCGCCTCGCGGGCGATCTCGGGAACCGCCTGCACCCCCGAGGAGCCGGTGCCGATGACACCGACGCGCTTGCCGGCAAAGGAGACAGGCGTCTGCGGCCAGCGGCCGGTGTGGTAACATTCGCCCGCGAACGTCTGGATCCCCGGAATGTCAGGTGAGTTGGGCGCTGAGAGGGTGCCGACCGCGCAGACCAGAAACTGGGCGGAGATGCGCACGCCCGCGCTGGTCTCGACCGTCCAGCGCTGCGCCGCTTCATCGTAGCAAGCGTCGCGTATCCAGGTCTCGAGCTGGATGTCGCGGCGCAGGTCGAGCCGGTCGGCGACATACTCGAGATAGGCCAGCACCGAAGGCTGGTCGGGTTGGGTCTCTGCCCAGTCCCACTCCTGCATGAGATCCTCTGAGAAGGTGTAGCAGTAGAAGGGACTGCCTGGACCATCGACCCGCGCCCCAGGGTAGCGGTTCCACCACCAGGTGCCACCTACGCCGGCAGCGCCGTCGTAGACACGGACCGAGAGACCCATGGTGCGTAGGTGGTGCAGAGCGTACAGGCCGCCAACGCCCGCCCCGATGATTACTGCGTCATAGTGTTCGATCGACCCTTGAGTGGTAGCCTTCGGTGTTGGTTGCATAGTCGTCATAGTGTTCCTCCTTCTCGGATGTTCTCATGCGCTGGATTTTTCCTTGGGTGAGTCAGGCGCTTGGCCGCCACGCGGAACGGCAAGGTCGTTGGGGTGCAGCGTGAACCCTGCTCGGGGCTGCTTCCCTCCGCGAGTCGGGAGGCTCCGCCGCGCTCTTGGGTCGAGTCCAAAAGCTGGTTGATCCCGTCACTGGGGGGCTCCAGTGGTGAGGTGGTCTTCTGTCTCGTCTGCCTCATCATCTGTCCTCCTTGTTGTCTGCCGCCTGCGCCGGTGCAGCGCTCGCATGGCCGCTTCGGCCTGCATAGCGAAAGCGACCAGCTCGGTGGCGATGCGCCGTAAGACCGGGGCATTCAGCGGCACTTCAATGAACTGGGGCAAGGCGTGTCCCCGCGTGTTCACGGCGCGGAGCAGCACGACATCCCCGGCCCGGGTCAGCTCTAGCCCTTGAATCCGGACAGGCCCTGATTTGCCCAAGGCATGACGGATGACATGATAGGGAATGCGAACGCCAGTTTCTTCCTCAGCCTGCCAGGACCAGGGGGAGATAACGGGGGGAGCGGTTTTCTGCGGCATCAGGTTCCTCCTTAATATCTGCGCCTCCGCCGCCCGGCGGCATAGAGCGGAGCGCTGGCGTGTACTCTACCGCACTCGCTGCCCTGGAGCCAGGGTGGGAGACGCTGTACCGTGTATAGCCCTGCTCTTGTTGGTTCTCAAGACGGTTTTGTCAAGTTGTTGGACAGGGTGACAAGGAGCTCTTTACGGAATTGTAAGGGGTGACTAGAAACGTGAGGGATGGCCTAACTAGGAACCCCTTCACAATCAAAAGAGCGAAGTTCGGAAACTCCCGACTGAAGGGTGCGTGCGCCAGTGCTCTTCCCGACTGAACACAAGAAGGGTTTCTCTGTTGTGCCAGCGGCCCGACCGTGACGGCTGAGCTGAGTTACCCGCTGGGATCAGCGGGCCGATTCCAGGCCCAGCGCGAGAGTTCACAAGTGCCCAGCTGCCGCCGGAAGACCCTGGTGTCTCGTTGTGGACTCTGATTCTTAGAGTTGACAGGTAAGCCAACTTCCTCATGTATAGAGGAATTCTCTCTGCTTGTATCACCGTTCCTGGCAACTTCTGTTGCCAGCATCTTGCGCTGTGCGCGGCCACGCCCTTAGCGATCCGCCCGCCCGTACACAGCTTTTGTACCGCCAGGTGTAGTTGGCGTAGTTTTTGCGCGCTCCGGTCTTGGGGAACAACCGAACCGTGAGCAAAACCCATCGTTCACGGCTCCCTTCACCGGAGGTCAGGACGATGACTGGCATACCGCATACTGCTGATCCGACAGGGTCGTGGCAAGAGACCACGGTCATTCACACCACGCTGCTTGAGCTGGTTCAGGCGATCAACTCTATGACCGACGACGACAACCAAGTCGTGGCCACGATCGTACACCTCATCAATAGTGGCCGAGTGCGGCTCACCGGCACGTTTAAGAACGCCCGGCTGATTGTTGAGTAAGCGTACGCATCTCCCTGCGACGTGGGCCATGAGGAAATATGTTTGTGAACCCGCAATGACACTCAGAGAGGACTCCATGAGATACGCAGTCCAAACGATTTTTCTCCTCCTCAAGTCCAAACGCTTTGAGCTTGGATTTGATCTTCGAAAATTTGGGGCGGGTATCCAGAAGACAATGGCCAACTTCGTGCTCGTTGTCATAACATTCGTCGCCTGCACCGCCGCGCAGGCCAACAGCGCCGCCGTCGCTCAGATCCAGCCTCCGCTTACGGAGTCGATTGGGCTGGCGTGCAGCCCGCCGTTCACGACGCCCGTCTATAGGCAGCCAGCAAACGACGGTGTAGCGCTTAGCTCGCTGCTCGAAGGCGCCGGCTACGGCGCCTCGACGAACAGCGATTGGACCGATATCGCGTCGGGCAACTTCTGCGGCGGCAGCGCCAAGGAGCTCGTATTGGTGAAGAACAAGCACTCGAATTTCTCGATCATGCGGGGTCCGACGCCGTACGCTGTCGGCGCGTTCGACGACCTCTCGGACACGCTCCAGCCATGGAGGACGGTGACAGCGGGCAACCTCGATGCCGATGCCTTCGACGAGATTGTCGCCGTCCGTAAGGTGACGACGGTGGGCGCGCCGGACGTCTTTGTCATGAAGGTGAATCCTACGACGTGCAGCGACGTGATTGTTTCCGCGTCGGCGCCAATCGGCACACCGAACTCTGAGTGGATCGACTCCGCTATCGGCGACTTTGACGGCGCCGGCAAGCAGATCGCGCTCATCGAGAGGACAAGCCCGGCCTTCCAGCTCGCGAGGCCCTTCGGCCGCACCCTCGGCAGGACGTTCTCGGGGAACCTCAATACAAACGCGTCGTACCCCTGGAAGGGGATCGCGGCCGGCGACCTCGACGGCGACGGCATCGACGAGCTCGTCGCGACGCGCAAAGTGAGCGACGGCGTCGGCGAAACCGTACTTGTCTACAAATGGCTGGGATCGACGTTTGTGCTCGTCGCGAGCTCGCGCTTCGGCAACACCGGCAACTCCGATTGGACAGGCGTGACCGTGGGGGACTTCAACGGCGACGGCCGTGGGGCCATCGCGCTCACGAAAAACGTGTACGCGAATTTCGTGATCCTCGATTTGCCGCCGGGCGCCACGACGCTGCGCACCGTCAAGACAGCAGGTCTCGACAGCGTTGCCGGGCAAGACTGGCGCGGCGTCACCGCGACCGACTGGCTCGGACGCGACAACGGCGCCGCGGAGCTGGTCGCCGTGCGCAAGGCGCAGAATCCGTATCGCGCAGATCTCTTCGTGTACGGCAATTCATTCCATCGCGTACAGCGGGACTCGGGCCTCGAAGGAACGAGAGCGGAATACGATCAGCGCCCGGTCGAATTCTCCTCCTGGGTCCCGCCGCCGCCCGAGCACGTCGCGCTCTTGACCGAGTCGCACGCGACGACGATGAACTGGGCGCTCGTCGAGCCGGACGACTACACACAGCTCGTCGAGTTCCTTGCCGCCACTGAGACCAAGAACGCGTGCATCGATGGCAGGCGCCTGCGCGTGAGCGTGACGCTGATCCCGAAGGTCGCGTGTGCAGCCGATCCGATCTCGCTGCCCGTCGATAGCCCGATCACGCCGTGGAACGAACTCGCGTATTTCTCGTCGAGCGATCCCATCGCGATGTGCAAGGACACGCTCGGTTGGGCGTCTCTGCTCGGCCGCCTCGCGAAGGACTATCCGCAGATCGTGTCCGTCGGCATCGATGACTTCACGCACTACGTGTCGCAGTATCCGGGCGAAGAGCTTGCCGAGGCCCAGTCGCGCATTCGTCAGCAGGCGCCGTGGGTCTCGTTCGCGCCAACCGCCTACTATGGAGACCTCTCGAAAATCCCGCCAGACTTCGCGCGGACGATCGACACATGGCTCTTTTACTTCCGCAATGAGAAGGCCGGACAGTGCCTCACCGATCCGTGCGGCACGAACAGCGTCGGCAACGCGCCCGGCGAAATCGCGGCCGCCGCTAGCACCCTCCCGGCCGGACGCCGGATCCAGGTCGGAGCCTACTGGGGGCGCCTCTGGAGCCAGGACCCGCCGCAGGAGGCCTCGAACCGCTACGACTACGATCTCGTACGGCTGGTGCGGAGCCTTCCGGGCGTCGCGGGCGTCACGGCCTATCCTATGACGGGCAAGACCCCGGGCGTCGTTTGCGACGAATACAACCTGCTTGACGATCAGTTCTGCACGCTGCAGCGCGTATTCGGCGCGCCGCCGCCGTCGTCCGTCCATACCGATCTGACGATTGTGTCGGGTGCGCCGCTCGCGGCTGGTAATCCGTTTACGTACGTCTTCCCGTCGCACGACGTGCAAAACATCATCTACCGCGCGACGGACAACCACGCGCACGAACTATGGCGGACGTCGGGCGGCATCGGCCACAGCGATCTCACCGCGCTTGCCGGCGCGCCGAACGTCGTCGGCGATCCGACAGCATATGTATTCGCCGCACAGGATATCCAGAACGTCGTCTATCGCGGTACAGACAACGCCGTCCATGGCCTCTACTGGTCGTGGGGCGCGGTTGGTCATGACAACCTGACAGCACTCGCCGGCGCGCCGCTCGCGAGCGGCAATCCCTACGGCTACGTCTTTGACGCGATCGGCTACCAGAACGTGCTCTATCGCGGCACAGACGGGCGCCTGCACGGCCTCTATTGGTCGTGTTGCGCCGTCGGGCACGACGATCTCACGGCGCTCTCGGGCGCGCCAGCGCCAGCGGGCAATGCGAAGGCGTACGTCGCGGCCGGCTGGCAGAACGCGTTCTACCGCGGCGCCGACGGCCACCTGCACGGCCTCTGGTGGTGGACGGGCGCGGTCGGCCACGACGATCTCACGTACGAGTCGAAGGCGCCGGGGCCGAGCGGTGATCCGTCGGCGTTCTACTCGCCGTCTGACGGTAGGCATCACGTCGTCTACCGCAGCGCGGACAACCACGTTCACGTCCTCTCGTGGACCGTCGGGTTCGTTACGCACGATGACCTCACGCTCCTCGCCCGCGCGCCGCTCGCGACGGGCGATCCGTCGGCGTACCTTGCGCCCGACGGCACGCAGCACGCGATCTACCGCAGCGCCGACGGACACCTCCACGATCTCATGTTTCACCACTGACCGACGGAAGAAGATTTCGTAACAGCAGTCGCGTCGTGTCAGAAGATGGCTAGTGGGATCCTGGTAATGCTGCACATGTGTGGTGAGGTTGTCATGACTTTGTTGCACATTCCTCTCCTCTAAGTCATGCCAGTAAAGAAAAGGAAGGCTGCATAGCCAAAAGCAACTCGCCCCTGAGTCGGTACACTTTCGCCTCCCACCACCGTTCATCGCCATCGGAGATCGTAGTCAGGGCCTCGGCTAGTAAGTTGAGGCCATTCTCTGATTGACCCGCTTCTCCATACGCCTCTGCCAGCACGGCGAGTGGGGCCGAAGGCCGTGACTTTCGCCATTCGCCCCGTTCAGACTGCAGAAGTTCACGGAGTTGTGGTATCCCTTCTGCCAGGCGTCCCTGCTGGAGCAAGGCACGGCTGTGTGAGAACATCGCTTGGGCAACCCAAAAGGGAAATTCCTGCTCGGTAGCGAGCGTAATCACGGTCTCGACTTGCTCGTGGGCGGCTTGCGGCTCACGGCGAAAACCGTGCAGGGAAGCGGCCAAACTCAAGGCAAACGCCAGATCCCACGGATGGTTCAACGCTCGGGCGTATCTATTTGGTCTGTGGACGTTTCGCTTGATGCGAGCAGAGTACCGGGCCGCCTCTGAGCTGTGCCGTCAGCTGTTGGGCGTGGCTGAGCGCATGCGGGATGCGGGGCTGCTCCTCGAGGCCCGCGCCGCCATGGGAGTGACCTTCTTGTATCTGGGTGAGTTCAGCGCTACTCGGGTGCAGTTAGAGCAGAGTCTGGCGCTCTACGAGCCCCAACAGCACAGGTCGTTCGTTCTAATTTTTACAGGTGAGATGTGAGCCTTAGGGGACGCAGCATAACCACAACAAGCTCCAATACGTGCGTTAAAAGAGGGTTTGCTCGCACTTTTTCATGGTCTCATTTCCCTAGCCCGTCGATGGCGAGAGTCGGTAGTGGTGCAGTTTACTTGCCTCTGATTCCCTACCTCACGATTACACGATGTTTTCCGTAGGGACGTAGCATGCTACGCCCCTACAAAGACGAAACGGCGCCATTACCCGAGAGTCGTGTGATCCTTGATTGGCGTCTTCCCGCCAGCACTGTATCGCTCATGGCCCGGCAATGGCGGTTGTCATGGCCGCTTGAATCTGTGCCGGCGTCAATACGACGTCATAGATCTGCACCTCATCCAGCACGCCACTCCACCCCCGGTCCCCGCTTCCGCGGTTCCCGATCACATACGGATCGGTGTTCGTCAGCAGTGTCCCCATCGGCGCGCATTCTTGGGTCACCTTCTGCGCCACGCCGTCCACATAGATCTGGGGCTTGTTCGCTGCCGACGACGCGTCGTACACCACGGCGAGATGATGCCATTCATTGAGACTGGGCTGCGGAATTGTCCATCGGCCTATCCCTCCCGACCACACCCGCAGGTAACGATATACCCCAGCCGTCTCATCGTTGAAAAACACCTCGACTTCCCTACCATCAGTTCGCTTGTCAAAGATCCGTCCTAAATTGTTTCCGCCTGGTCCTGTTCGGTTGGTCCACAACAAATAGCTGCGCATCGTTCCCTGGATGTTCAACTCGCTCCTCACTTGAGCCGCCCCACCGTCGAAAGCCAACGCGTTGCCGTATTTGCCCACTGCAGTCCAAATCGCATCTGCTACCGTCCCATTCCAGTTGTCGCTCGCCGCGTTCGCCACCCTCGTCCCAGCGCCTTCGTTGAAACCATACGCTACTATAGGGAGATTCGTAGCCGCTACGGGAGTCGCCATCGCCGTCTGAATCTGCGCTACTGTGAGCGCCATGTGATAGATCCACACCTCATCCAGCACGCCACTCCACCCCCGGTCCCCGCTCCCGCGGTTCCCGATCACATACGGATCGGTGTTCGTCAGCGGTGTCCCTTTTGGCGCGCTCACTTGGGTCACCTTCTGCGCCACGCCGTCCACATAGATCTGGGGCTGGTTTGCTGCCGACGACGCGTCGTACACCACGGCGAGATGATGCCATTCATTGAGACTGGGCTGCGGAATTGTCCATCGGCCTATCCCTCCTGACCACACCCGCAGGTAGCAATACACCCCAACTGCATCATCATTATAGAGCAGTTCCACTTCGCTATTACTGGTCCGCTTGTCAAAGATTCGGCCGCGCCTCCCTCCGCCCGGTCCTATCCTCTTGGTCCACATCAGATAGCTCTCCACGGTCGCCTGTGTGGTTAACCCGCTGACCACTTTGGCCGCGCCCCCATCGAAGGATAAGGCATTGGTGAATTTGCCCGCTGTCGTCCAGGTTGCTCCTTGCACCGTCCCGGTGTGGTTGTTGCCTGACAAATCTGCTGTCGTCATCCCCTGCCCTTCGCTAAAACTATACGTTAATGCCAACCCGAAGATCGGCGGTGGCCGGTTGCTAACCGTGACCGTCACTCCGGCAGATAAGGTTTGTTTCCCCACGGTGTTGCGCGCCAGGGCTGTGAGTGTATGGACCCCCTCGCTGGTCGCTGTCGTGTCCCAAGAAATGGAGTAAGGAGCGGTAGTGACTTCACTCCCAAGGTCCACTCCATCAAGGGCAAATTGCACCTCCGCCACACCTAAGGCGTCTGAAACTGAGGCTGTCACTGTCACAGTGCCCGCCACCGTAGCACCATCGGTGGGCACTATAATAGACACGGTAGGAGCAAGAATGTCGGGTAACCCGCAGGCCTCGTTACTGTAGGCGGAGTTGCCAACGGCATTAAAAGCATACACACGATAACAATATGTCAGGCCGGTGTTCACGCTCGTATCCAGCACGGCCGTCACGTTAGCATCCGTCGTGGTGAGCGGCGCGTACGTGCCGAGGAGGCCCGTCTTTCGCTCGATTGTGAAGCCGTCTTCGTTGGGTGAATTATCCGTCCAGCTCACCGTGATCTGCTGGGCCGTAGCGACTCCGATCTGGAAACTCACGCAGCAGGCGAGAAGAAAACTCAGACAGGATCGAACCGGCAACACGCGGACCATTGTACTTCCTCCGATATTGACATTAGTGATTGCTGCCCTGTGGAAGACAGGGGAAGAATGGGAAGCGGCGCGACAAGCGACCGAAGGGGCTTCTGGGCGGAAGCCGTAAGTGGGCTTGTCGTCAGGGGGGCTCCTGCTCCGTACTGTCTGCGTAACCACGCGGCCAATCCCATTCTGCCGACCCCTACGCCGCTCCTCTCCCGGGCAAGCAAGCGAGGTATAATACCAATTACAGATTCTGTAATAGAAAAATGAAATGAACTCTTAGATAAGGTATCCATACATCTGCAAGGATAAACGGATGAACAACACAGTTTGTAGGACTATCACGCTGGCGAGTATGCTGCTCACCCTGAGCCGTGTGGCAAGCGGAGCGGGCCGCCCAACAACGACGTCAGGGATACCTTTGGCAATACGGCTGGGGCGCGAATGCCCTGGTGAACAATACTTCGAGCCGCCCTTTCAGCGGGAACAACAACACCGCCTTCAGTGACAACACGCTCTCCGCCAACACCACTAGCTACAACAACACCCCTACCGGCGCGGACGCACTCTCTGCCAATACCACCGGTTTCCTCAACACCGCTGCTGGCGCTGACGCCCTCCACATTAACACAACCGGCTACCTCAACACGGCCGCCGGCGCTTAGGCACTCTCCGCCAATACCACGGGCAGCTCGAATACCGCCTCAGGGGTGTATGCGCTCCAAGCCAACCTCACCGGCTTCTTCAACACGGCCGCCGGCGCCAGCGCGCTGTACGCCAACACCGCCGTGGGCGTCCACGCACTCTACGCCAACACAACCGGTAATGACAACACCGCCGCTGGCGTCGCCGCGCTCGCCTCCAATAGCCCTGGCGCCGCCAACACCGCCAGCGGTGCGGACGCACTCCACAGTAACACCACGGGCGCCGCTAACGCGACCTTTGGAGGCTCCACGCTGTACGCGAACACGACCGGGGCGTTTAACCGCTTCGTGAAAAAGCAACAAATCAAGTGGTCGCCACAGGGAGCGCTCCTATTGTTACAGATGCGCGCGCGCTCAACCGTGAACTCTGGCAAACCTTCCAGCGACGTTGAAAGAAGCGGGTCAGATCAGATTTTGCATATGCACCTGAGGACCATAGGAAGTGAGATGGTGTCTGACTACAAATGACAAATTCTGTTCGACTGCACCACCTCACCCTTATCTCTGCCGGTTAACCTTGGGGAACAGCTTGCGCTGCCTGGCCGAGCAAGTGCAGAGTGCGATCAAGCGAGGCGCTACGGTTGGCGCCAGCAGGCACGGGGGTCACGAGAATTTCCGTGGCGCCCCAGGCCAGGAGTTCCTGCAGGCGCTCGGTGACACGCGCCTCGTTCCCCCACAGGACGGTGGCGTCAATCATACCGTCGCTCCAGGTCCCGTTTTTCGCCTCGGGAAAGCCTGCAGCGATGAACATGTTTTGATAAAACGGCAGTCGTGGGTTCATAATCTGCTCCCGCACTGCGGCGTACACTTCGGCGGCGTTGTCATGCACGCAGACCGGGGCATGGGCAATCAGCGGCGGCGCCAGACGACCGGCACGCTCGGCGCCGACGCGCATGGCGGGCAGTGCGACATCCCGCAAGTATGGCCCAGGACAAACCCAACTGATGGCGCCGTCAGCTTCCTCTCCGCACAGTTCAAAGGAATCCCGTTGGAGTGCTGATGCCATGACCGGCACGTCAAGCGGTTGGGCAATGGCGTCATGCGCTTTATAGTAGGCGCCGTCAAAATCCACGCGGCCCTGCTGGAGTAATGCCTTGCAGATGCGCAAATACTCGCGTAGATGCCCCAGCGGAGCGCTGAAGGGTAAGCCCATAGCCTCCATGAGCGGGCGATGGCTGGGACCAACGCCGAGACGGAAACGCCCGGGCGCCAGATGGGCAATCACCTGGGTTTGCTGCACTGTGACGAGCGGATGGCGCGGAAAGGTCGGTACGATGGACGTCCCCAGCTTGATGCGCCGCGTCCGAACCGCTGCGGCGGCAAAGATCGTCAGATTATCCGGGCGCGCCATGCCCGTGGTCATCCAGGCCGCCGGAATGCCCAACTGTTCTGCACGTTCGATCATGGCCAGCGCTCCCTGTACTGTCTCGCTGGGTACTGCCACACCAATCAGTTGTTGACTCATGGGGGTCTCTCACTTTCTGTTATTAGTAAGCAGGACAATGTTACTACAGCCTAGGGGCTCTTACACATGCACGTGTGTACCCCCGGAGGTCAGATGCTCCCATAATCGTTCGATGTCCTTGCTGGGTGAGTTGCCGAAGAAACGACGGTATTCTCCGCTAAACTGCGAGACGCTGAGATAACCGACATGATCTCGTCGAGGTCAGGAGCGAGTTCTGCTATCACAGTGGCCGCGCCGCTAGCGCGTTTCCCTAACAATTTGTTGCGTAGTGCGAGGCCTTTTTCGAGGTCAGCTTTATTCGCCATAATACGTTCCTCCTTTAGGCTTGCCCATGCTGTTGCAACGTACGCACCTGCGACTCCACCACCGTGCCGTTGAAAAAGTCAGGATTGAGACTAGCCCAGAGCTTTACGGCATTGCCAAACGTAAATGCTTGGAAGTCTTCTTCCGACATGCCTTTCTCCTCAACGAGTTCCCACGCTTCTTCTAACACTTCCGTCATGTCTGGCACGTCAAAGTGGCTGATGTCAGAGCTGAGAATTGCACCGAGCTTGGCCCCAAATGGATTCACTCTCGATGCAAAGGCATAGTTCAACGTCGGATCGTCAGACTCACAACCAAAGAAGAAATTCGGAACAAACAGATTGTAGATGTCTTCTTTCTTCGTAATTTTGCACGCAGCAAAATCGTCGAGTTCTTCGGGGAGTGCGCTCCCCATGCCGCGATTCATCTCGGCTTCAAACTCCGGCCAGCGGCTATACATCTGTTCGCCACCATATTCCTTGACCAGCGCGCCGATTTTGGCGCGGTCCAGATTGGCAGGATTCAGCTTGTGGATCACGTTCCCGTTGCGCTTGTCCCAATGCGAGATCAGATCAGCAAAAACGCTGCACCCCCAGGCCACGCCTCCTTCAAGAAAGGCAAAGCGCATCCGTGGGAAACGGCGCGTGACACCGCCAAGGAAGAGGGCCTTACACACCGCATTCCCGGCTTCACCAAAGTGCCCAATGTGATTGTACACAAAATTGGTCAGTGAGTTGCGTAGTCCCATATTCTCGGCAGCAGAGTGAAAGGTTGCTGGATACCCTAATTCCACGCACGTGCGCCAGACGGGATCATAATCGTACTCGCTGTCGAGCGCCAACACGTCGCACCAAAACGCATAGCGGCGACTCACGCCTTGTTCCGCTGCCGCTGGAATCGGGCGACGAATCAAACTGCCCAACGCCACAGCCTTGATCCCGAGCGATTTGCAATGCTCTAACTCGGCCACCGCTTCTTGTGGCGTGTGCATAGGAATCACGCCAATTGGGGTCGCTCGGTCCGCATACGGCGCCCAGGCCTCCGCCGCATATCGATTCAACGCCCGACACCCAGCGATGCGCAGTTCTTCATCATTGAGATAGGGGGCAAACAATTGCGACGCAGAGGGATAGAGAATTGCGAAATCGATTCCCATATCGGGAAGTCGTTCATGCATCAAACGCGGAATAAACGCGGTGGCCGTGTCCAGTTCACTGGGCGACACTAACGCCCACCACGGTTGCTGACCGATGCGTTGATTGTGTCGGCCTTGTGTATCCAGCTTGGCAAACGACGATTCACCAAAATGGCGTACGCGGGAGTTCCATTTCTCGACTAGTTTTGGCCCCGCTTCTGCTCTGAGATAATCCATCGCCAGTGGCCCATACTCCCGCCAGTGCCCATCAGAATCGATGACGGGATGACTCAGTTTTGCGCGGATCGCTTTTGATTTTCCGTTTCCTGGCATATGCGTTTCTCCTTTTGGCTAGAGGGCCATCAGATGCCTCGCTAATTCTCCGGGAGCGGAGAAGAATGGCGAATGGCTTGTGTTCATCGAGATCACTTTCTGACAGGGCGTCGCCGTGTACAACCGTTTCTGGAACGGTGGTGTCAACGCCCGATCTTTCAGACACTCAATGTACGCGCGTGGAACCCTTCCCCACTTGGTCTCACTCGTTTTAAGCGGGGTGGTAATAGGCTCCATTGCTTGTGGCGTCAGCAACAACTTGGCTAAGGCAATATCCTCGTCTGAGCAGTCTTCATAGAACGCTTCCCTGATCCCCTCCCCGCGAAATGTGGCGAAGATCTTATCTGGAGCGCCCACAAAATTGGCCAACGCGGCCGACGTCGTGTCGTTCTGAAATCGTTCAAACATCGATTGGCCATTCAGAGGCATGGCGCCCGCCAGATACACTAACCACTGAATGCGATCGGGTCGCTCTTCTGCCACCTGCGTGATAATGCCTCCCCCCATACTGTGGCCCACCAGAATTACTGGGTCCCGTTGCGCATTCAGAAGTTTGCAGACGCTGTCCACATAGTGTTGGAGCGTCACCTCCGCCACCGGCGTCTTATCCTTCCCATGCCCAGGTAAGTCCGGCGCCAGGACCGTGTGGCCGTGTTGCTCCAACGCGGCCACGACCTTGTACCAACACCACCCGCCGTGGGCGGCTCCGTGAATCAGGACGAATGTACTCATGACCTCCTCCTTTTTCTGGTGGCGGTGGCGCTGTCGATCTGCCGGAGATCGTCGGCCGTCAGTTGGATGGCCGCTGCGCCATTTTTGTACTCCTGTCGTTGTGTGAAAGGTCGGAACTGCCTAATGGTTCATCTTAAAAGATCTCCGGACAGAGATTGCTTCGTCGCTCATCGCTCTTTGTATTGACAGCACGCGCTACGTCATTGCGAGCGTAGCGAAGCAATCTCATCCTCTCCTCAGTGGCGCCCAGCAGAGTGAGATAGATCACTAGTCTACTGCAGCTCCGGCCTGGTATTGTTCGTCGCTGACCTTTTCCATCCACTCGACGCTCTTGCCGTTGAGATGTTCGACAATGGCAATGTGCGTCATCGCCGTGGTCGCTGTCGCGCCATGCCAATGCTTCTCATTGGGCGGACACCGGACCACGTCACCCGGCCGAATTTTTACGATCGGCCCTCCCCAACTCTGGACCAGGCCACAGCCCGCTGTTACGATCAGGGTCTGGCCCAGCGGATGCGTATGCCAATTGGTCCGTGCGCCGGGCTCAAACGTGACACTCGCGGCGAACATGCGGGCCGGATCGGGGGCCTGGTACAGTGGGTCAATGCGTACCGTGCCAGTAAAATACTCGGCTGGTCCTTTGCTCGAAGGTTGTGAGCCATTTTTTTTGACGTCCATGGTGCGAATGCCTCCTTTGAGAGAATTTTTAAAAGATGGTGGTGAACTATGAGTGAGTGATGCGCGGCACAAGCTTGATGGTCGCGGATCGTGCCATGAGGCTGACAATGGAGTTGATGATGTTGGCGGCGTAGCGGCGGTATTTGCTACGGTACACGGCATCGATCTGGTCGTTAAGGTCGGGAGTGGCGTCCACAAACGTGACATCTTTGTCGATGCCGCCAGCGTGGATGCGGCCTTCGTGGCGCACCTGTGTGTGACGAAACCAGGCAGCCGTGCGCCCATTGACAGATCGCACGTAGAGGTCGTCGCCGTAACGCACGACCCAAATAATCACCGACTTGCGCAAGGTGTCGTCGCGCCGAAGTGACGCGATCTTGAGTTCTTCTGCCGCTCCGATCTGAGTGAGTTCGTCACTCGTCCACGTTGTCATCGGTGCGTCTCCTCACATGTATTGCTCTCGTCCCGTCCCGCGTGGCTCGTGCACCGTGATTTTGGCGGCGGCGGTCTCGATCTCACGGAGATCGTTAGCAGTGAGGTCGATGGCTACTGCACCAAGGTTCTCGTCGAGACGTTCCAGCTTGCGTGTGCCTGGGATGGGCACGACCCACGGCTTCTGCGTTTGCATTTTGCTTCCTCCCACTGTTGAGGATCGACCTTCATTATGCAGGAAGGAGCGCCTGCTGGCCAGCCCAAGATTTGCCTGAAACTCCGAAGTTGATGCCTATTCCTCCTAATGTAGTGCTGTTCCGCTGGTTATCGAGAGCGGGCAAAAGTGGGGGCTGGAGATCAAGCAGAGCGGCTGCTAGGCTTGGCCCACTATACAACCAGCTCAAAATCCTCCTGAACTCTATCAGTTACGCGTCGTGCTCCGCGAGACGAGTCCTCCAAGCTGGTTGAAGGGCGCTCGCCGAACTTGTGCAGAGTACGTACTGAGCGGCCCCCTTTCGAGAGGCGACGAGCTGACCTGATGTACAACTAAGCAGGAACTAGGGAAGAACCCATGACGCACCCTCCTCGCATCAATTTGTGAGGACAAAGGCGATGTTTGCGCGAGAAACTGTCACCTCTGAAAGCTCCTCGCCCCAGGGAGCCGCGCAGACGGGAGAGAGGGGAGAAGGATAGAGACAGGTGGCAAAAGTCGCGCTCTTGACCGACCCGGCGCTGGTCCACTAGAAAGGAAGAGCTGTAAACTCTCATCTCTACTGGCTGTCTAAGGGAGCACCACCTATGTATGCTCGAGGAATCACTACGCATTGCTTGCTTGTTCTCTTGGGGCTGACGGCCTGTGGCCCCTCACTCCTCGATCGGCGGATGGAGATCACGAAGGTGACCCCGGGAGACTGTCCACGTGCGGACACCCTAGTGGAGGAGTATGCCGGTGCGGGTGCTTTACCGAGCGACGTCCGTATGGTGCGCGCACAGGTTAACGCGCTCTGTGCCGGTGCGGCCTACACCCAGGGCGACTTTGGGCAAGCGGAGGCTCGTGCGCAGCACGCCCTCAGCGACGAGCCAGACAACGCCCTGGCGCAGGACATTCGGAGACGGATCGCAGATCGCCGTCGCGCCGGTCCCTTGTCGCCGGCTCCACCATCGCCCTGACCAACAGGTACGTTAGGCACAGACGAGGGGGAAGTACGTCGAAGAGATTAATAGCTTGAGAGCAGATGGGTATACGGGAGCAAGGGTAGCTTAACCCCTGCTAGGGCGACCGATAACCGCGTTTCTGTAAGATTTATAGATCCGAGTCATACCCATGGAACGTTGAATCGCTTGTTCATCCTAATAGGGCAGTACCTTTGAACGTTGCTTCAGTGCTCTTTCGCGAGCCGTGCACGCGCCGCCTCTTCCGTCTTCTTGTCATTGTAGCCTTGGGCCATTTCGACAACCTTCGCCCACAAAGGGCGCGCTTCGTCTGGTTGCCCAGCAGCGTCGAGTGCCGAGGCGAGCTGGAAGGTCGCTCCGTAGTGAGTCGGGTTGTGTGCGAGCACTTGGCGGAACTGGGCAATCGCCGCAGTGGGGTCATGGTGGGTGTAGAGCGCATCAAGTCCGGTTTTCATCATCGCCTCTTCGTTTGCTGCAGCGGGCTCCCCAAGATGCGTGCGAACTATATCTGTGGTCTGTTTGTCATTGATGCTTTCCGCCATCGTGAGCATTTTTCTCCATACAGACTGAGCTTCAGCGGCGTTGTTGCTTCGTTCAAGCGCCATGGCTAACTGGAAGGTCGCTCCATAATGGTTGGGATTCTGCGCTAGCACCTTGCGGAACTGGATGACAGCCTCAGTCGGATTATTATGAGTATACAGGGCATCAAGACCGGCTTTCATCGTGGTTTCTTCGGTAGCCGACTCTTTGGCGCACGACCCTACGCAGGTAAGTACAACAAGCGCCATCAGCGTAAAAATGAATTTGTTCATATAGTGTTTGTCCTAACTGTCTTCGATGGGCGTACACAATTATATAAAATGAGGGGCATCACAATTTCTTGGGAGAGACAGTATCAGCCATGCGTAAGACGCCTGGACTCTGGGTCGCGGCCTACAGTCTTGCCCGGAATGACGGACTCGCTCTGCTCCGCACGGGTCCCCGACCCCGCCGAACGCACGGACCGGAGGTCTCCAGTGCAGCTGTGGCACGGTCAGGAGTCCGGCCACAGCCGGGGTCTTGTTTACCCCTTCTCTTCCTGCGGCTCTTGCTCACTTCACTTTTGAACCCGGGGCGAGGGGCTTTTCAGGAGTCATAATGACGACTCGTTCGCTGTCAGAACCGGCGAGTAACATTCCTTGACTTTCGACGCCGCGCAGCACTGCGGGTTGTAGGTTCGCGACCACAACAATTTGTTTGCCGATCAGCTCTTCCGGCGTGTAATGGCCTCGGATGCCGGCGACCAGCTGTCGCTGCTCTGCACCCATGTCAATTTTTAGCACGAACAAACGATCCGCTTTGGGATGCGGTTCTGCTGCTGTAATCGTCGCAATCCGGAAGTCGATCTTGGCAAACTCTTCAATGGTGATAGTCGACGGCTTTTCCGGTGTGTCCATGTAACTAGACTCCTTCTTTCATTTTGTGTCACTATAACTGCGTTGGCGATGCTGGCCTATGGCATAGCGCGAGCGACGCCAACCAAAAGGAGAGTGGGTCATTGTGAGCGCATGGACTGTATTGTCACCCTTACGTCGACTGCGTCAGCATCGGTGGCGCTGGTGGGAGCGACTTGTCCTGGTGCTCTTGGTGCTCTTCTTTGTCGGTCTTGGATTACTGCCCTTCTTGGTGCGCCGGGAGATTGTGGCGGCGCTCGCGAAAGCAACGCCGGCGACCGTGCGTCTTGCAGACGTTGATCTTAATCTGTTGCACGGACAACTCGTGCTCAAAGGCCTTTCGTTTACTCTGCCAGGAGAAGAACACGCTGTCATTGTCGTCGATAACATTGTCGGACAACCTCACTTCTGGTCTCTTCTACACGGAGAGAAGAAGTTGGCGAAGGTCCTACTCTCAGGTGTACGTGTTGCCCTCATTCGTGAACCAGACGGTCGCGTGAATCTCACCAAACTGTTTCCGCCTGCGCCTCCGCACTCCGCTCCGGAAACTGACCTGCCGACCCTGACAGTCGAGCAGTTTCGTCTGGAAGAAGTCAACATTGAGTGTCGTGATCTGACCCGTAAGCCGGAAACTTTCGTGTCGCTCTCGCTCTATGAGATCACGACTGGGGATATCAATTTACAAGCCAAAGGTCTCGCTGCCCCCGTTCAGGTTCAGATGAAAGGGCAACTCAACACAAAGGAGAGGCTCGTGGGATCATTCGCGAGCGAGGTCCGGCTGCTTTGGCGTCGCTCGGAAATGATGGTCGATGTCGCGATGAACGCAGAGCAACTCGCCTTGGCGCTGGTTGAACCCTACCTTGGCCCTTCGTTTGCCGTGCGTCAATTGACTGGAAAAGTTGATGGGCGAGTGCGTTATCACTGGCAGCATGGAGGCGAACAGCCTCCTGCTCACGTATTGAGCGGCGCCGTGACGGTTGCGGATCTGGCGATGGCCGATCAGTTGTCTGAGCAGCCGGCGCTCCAGATGAAACAGAGCCAAATTGTGGTTGACAGCGTAGATTTGCAAAGTCGCCACATTCGTATTGCTTCTGTCAAAATGAGCGAGCCTCGGCTTCGCATCGTCCAAACTCCTGCCGGGCTGAACTGGACGACGCTCGTCCGCACTCCGAATACGGCAGAGCCTCCGGTCGAGAAAACACCCAGTGAAAGCGCGGCGTGGCGCATGACCATTGAGAATATCGAAACGCAGGGCGGAGAGCTGCACTACCATAATAGCGCCTGGACGGACGATGAAGCGGTGACGTTGGCGTTGGAGGAGACTCGACTGCAACATGTAGATTCAACCGGGACCGCAAGCCCTTTTCGCTTTCGCGTACGAGACGGCGATAGTCTTGCCGCTGGAGAAGGAACCGTGCATTTCTCGCCTTTGCATCTCGACGCCCGAGTGCAACTCACCGAGGTGAGCCTCTCTTCCTTCCAGCCGTTGCTCGTGCGAGCCGGGCGCGTAAAATCGGCCCAAGGCAAGCTGAATGGGACTATCCACACAGTGCTGGCTATGCAGGACGGGACGCCGACTGTCAATGTAGACGGGATACTGGAGGCTCCAGCCTTTGTGCTGACCGGGCTCCCTGCTCCAGAGAATACCATCCTGTGGGACACCGGTCATATAGAGGTGCGTGAAGGGAGCACTGTGCTCCCGTTGCAGATGGATCTGACTGCGCAATTTGCGAAGGTGACGGTGCAGAATCTTCCGCAAGGCGAGGTCTCTATTGGGAAAGTGGACGCCGCCATGCAATTGCAATGGAAAGGAGCCGCAGAGCCGAGTGCTCCGCCGTCTGACGAGACGCCGACGAGCGAGCCCGCGCCCGTTGCGCTCGCCCTCCGGGGGGAGTTTGATCTCGAAAGCTTCCTCCTGTCTCAGGGACCGGAGAAACAGGAACTCGTGAGTTGTTACCATACGAAAGGGCGCATCACCGAAGGCAGTCGTCTGGCGCCGCTCGACTTACATCTTGCTGATGTCGCCTTGGAATATCCGTATGTCCAAGGATTTCGCACTGCCTCCGGTCATATCCAAATCACCAAACCCACTGGAGAAACGCCGCCGCTTGCGAACACCGAGGAAAAAACCGAGGCTGCTGCAGCGGACTCAACGCCGAAAGAAGTTGCTCACCCTGTCTTTTTACCTGTCATTCATGTTGACCAAATCGTTCTCATTGGCGGCCAATTGTACGTAGAAGATCACGCCATTACGCCAGTGCAGACCATCTATTGGCAAGATATTCGGGTTGATGTGAGTGATGCCGCGTATCCCTTGGTGCGCCCCACGGCCTTTGCACTCCATGCTTACAATATGGATGGGTCGTTGATCGAAGCGAGTGGGACGACGAAGAACCAGAATGATCAACTGGTGACTACCATCCGCGGCACGGTCGATCGTCTCAAGCTTCCTCGTTTCAACGCATATCTTGCCCCTTTGCTCGGATACCAGGTGCGTAAAGGCGCTATATCCGTCAAATGGGAAATCGCGATGCCTGGCGACTTCGTGCAGGCGACCGCCGCCGTGACGTTGCATGACTTGGGGCTCAGCGGAAAACAGAGTACTTCCGAAGTAGAACAGCAAGTCGGTCTCTCCATGAGTTTGATCATCGCCTTACTCAAGGATCTGAATGGGGACATTAACCTCAACCTACCTGTGGAAGGTCGTTTGAATGAGTCTGGGTTTCACATGGGAGGGTCGCTTTGGCAAACGATCCGAGATGTCTTGGTTGGGGCTATAACCTCGCCGCTGAAACTCCTTGGCGCTATCTTTAGGAAAAGCGATAGCCTTGGAGACTTTGTGCTCGATCCGATTCGCTTCGTGCCTGGAACTAACCAGTTAAGTTTAGCGGGCAAGGAGCAAGTCAATCGGCTCCGGGTTTTTCTCACGCAACGTCCGGAGCTGGATTTACAAATGAACAGTACTCCGAGCGCGGCGGATCGGCAGGCCCTTCATGACCAGCTGGTGCTCGCACAACTACAACGCAATACGCCGCCGCCGACTGAACCACCGACGGGCGAGCAAGCCGTATCGCCAGAAGAAGAGGTCAAGCAATTTTTACTTTCTTCTATCAATCAACGCCTGACTGAGAAAGAAGTGGGCCAAAGTAAACTCTCTCCGCAAGCAACCACGCTGCTGGAGTCGCTTCGGAAAACCATACCGGTAGACACGGTGGAGCTTGAACAACTGGCGCAAAACCGTTTGCAGATAGTGACGATGGCGTTGACGGAAAACGCTGGTGTTCGCTCTGACCGCCTGCGCAGCGCCTCAGCCAAACTGCGCGGGCGTAGTGGACCGGAAGTGCAGTACATGATTCAAGCGCGGGAAGAGAAAAAGAAATAATCTCGAAGAAGGACGAGAGCAAGGAGATAAGAAGATGACGCAGATTCGTGCAGTGCTGTTTGATTTCGGTGGTACGCTCTTCGATTACGAAACCGTCGCTCCTGGCGAACGGGAATGCATCGTAGAGTTGGCGCGTTGGGCTGGAGTGGAAGCCGACTCCAGAGAGATTCTGCGCGCCTATCGCGGAGCGCTCAAACGCGTCTTTTATGACTATCTGCCGCGTTCTTATTACTTACATCGAGATCTCTTTCGCGACGCACTGCAAGGTATGGCGGACAATTTTGGCGTCACGCTCACCGACGAGCTGCTCGTTCGGTACCGCGAGCGCCAATGGGAGCGCCGCGCGCGCGATTTTGTCCTGCGGGAAGGAGTGCTTGAGACCTTAGGCGCCCTGCGTGACCGCGGCTTGCATCTCGGCGTCGTCAGTAACATTGACGATGATCAACTCGAACACATGCTCGCATTGAGCCGGCTCGAGCCCCACTTTCACTCCGTGCTCTCTAGTGAGTACGTGCAATCTTGTAAACCTGATCCAGCTATTTTCTCTGAAGCCTTACGTCGCGCTGAGTGCGCACCCCACGAAGCCTTATTTGTAGGCGACTCCTTGCAGCAAGATATTGCCGGCGCTAATCGGGTCGGGCTCCGGTCCGTGCTGATCTGGTCAGACTCTAATCGTGAACCGACGATTGGCGAACATCAACCCAAGCATGTGATCCGGCGGATTTCAGAGTTGCTAGAGTTGTTCTGAGGAGAGTATCTCCCTCTTTGTCTACTTCCGCAATTCCCTCGCCCCGCAGGGGAGAGGGCGAGGGTGAGGGGCCTCAAATGATCGCGCTTCTTCTCATTCCCCTCATCCTGACCTTCTCCCCTGCGGGGAGAAGGGACCTAAGGCGGGTTGCATTTGCTTATATCCGGCTCGTTCACCCTTCGACAGGCTCAGGGCGAACGGAAAAAACTCACAGGGCAAGGCCAAACCCGTTCGTGCTGAGCTTGTCGAAGCACGAGAACGCTTCCCGAAAGGTACATTCATTTGCAACTTGCTTTAATTCTTCACACTCTTGTCTACAAAAAAGATATAACTTGATACTGTAAGATTCTCCCCGCTGGCGAGAAACAGTACGATATCCGCCATTTCTGTCAGACTTTTTCCTACGCTGTTTCGGGGAGATTTTTCTTCTCTCGTAAGAGTAGGAGACCCCCCTCTCTCAGAAGGTAAAAAAACCCTCCTTTCGTTAGTATTGCAGGTTCAACATTTTTGCGTAAGAGTGACCGCGATGGCGAGGCGCTGTAACAGATAGTGACTAAATTGTAACAGGGTGGGCTCATATCGCTAGCGGCGGGGCCGCCTTCCCACAATCGATGACTTTGCTGAATGTTTTGGCCTCTGAGGTAGTCGCCGCCGTATAAGGAATCTCATCTTTTCTGCAGCACTAAAGAAAGGAATTCTGATGAAGACTGTGAGATGGGCTGTCAGCCTGCTCGCGTTTTTGTCGCCGCTGACGGTGATGGCGGACCCGGCTCATGATGCGAGTCAGCAAATGAGACAAATCCAACAAGAGCTTGACCGTCTGCGGGAAGAGAATATGAAAATCCATTCTCAGATGGAATCGTTGCAACAAAAGTTAAGTGATCTTCAGCAGCACGATGAGAAGAAAGACGCGGAATTAGAAAAGCAGGTGCAAGCGGTTCGCGACGCGACCCCAGCGCGTATCGGTGACGCGCTCGACAGCTACTGGGGAGATCATCGATTTATGATCTCTGGCTTTGGCTTTGCCCAATATCATTGGGCAGGCCGAAATGAAGAAAACAACTTCTTGGCAAAGTTCGAGCCGCTATTTCTCTTCCGCGTGTCCGATCGCTTACTCTTTGAGGCGGGAGTGGAGTTCGAATTGCCAGATGATGCGGAAACCAACGCCAATTTAGAGTTTGCCCAGTTTGATTATCTCCTCAATGATTACATGACCGTCGTCGGTGGAAAATATCTGATGCCTTTTGGCGACTTCTACGAACGGATCGAGCCCGACTGGATTAACAAGCTAGTGACCAGTCCGTTGCCGCATCGCCATGAGATTGGACTTCTTCCCTTCAGCGATCTGGGCGCGCAGGTGCGGGGCGGCATTCCATTCTCCGAAGAAGGCGTTGCATTGGAGTATACTCTTTTTGCAGGGAATGGTCCTAAGTTTACATCGGACGCGCGCGGCGCGGCTTATGAGCCGACGAACAATCTTGACACAAACAAAAATAAAGCAGTCGGTGCTCGGCTTGGGCTGCGTCCTCTCCCCTTCTCTTGGGATATGGGCCGGTTAAAACTCGGGGCCTCGACCTATAATGGGACCTGGAATGACAAGAATAACCTGTGGCTTCATGCGTGGGGGTTGGATGGCTCATATCAATATGGACCGTTTGAATTTCGCGGCGAGTACCTTAACGTCGAGCGTGAAATGTTAGGAAGCAGTAATGAACATCGTGAAGGCTTATACGCTCAGGCTGCTTACAAACTCTCTCAAGTAGCGGTCCCATTTTTGAATCGCACTGAACTTATCTTTCGTTATTCGCGACAAAATCAACCTTTCAGCCGCGAGGACGACCCGCCTTCTCTCCTGCGCGGGGAGCAGTACTCTCTGGGTTATGACTATTGGCTTAGTCCCACGACCGTCTGGAAGCTGGAATACGACTACGACGTCCGGCGAGATCAACGCAACAATAATGAAATCTACACGCAATTCGTGGTGGGATTCTGAACAAAGGGGGGCCTACGCATGACGAGGAATACACTGTTGGGGTGGAGCATCCTGGTGCTAGGACTCGCAATGGCGTTGTCCGTCTCATTCGGTCAAGCGGATGAACAGACGGACAAAGAGAAACGCGCATTGATCCTCAAGGGGAACGAGCTATGGGGCCAGTACTGTTCCAATTGCCATAACGCCCCGCCGGCCGCAGACCGCGCCCCGCATGAATGGGATGTGATTGCTTTGCATATGCGCACGCGCGCGAACCTTCCCGCCGAGCAGGCGAGGGCGATTTTTGCGTATCTCCGTTCTCACTAAGCCGTGAGGGAATGCACAGGAAATACCTATAGAGAAAACGCACCAAGATATGGGGTGCGCAGAGTGGTCTTTTTCTCTTCTCCCTTGAGGGGAGAGGACACAGGAGAGGGTGATCGCTGTAGAGATCCCCTCACCCTAGCCCTCTCCCCCAAGGGGCGAGGGAACCGGAAGCCGAGAGGGCTTACCCATCTGTCACGCCACATCTTGCTGTGGCGCTTCTGTAGAGAGTTTGTCATGACAAAAGGAATCGTACTTTTTTTCATCCTCATACCTTGGATCACTTTTCAATCAGTATGGGCGGAGGAGCTTGACTTGGCGATCGCTCAAAAACAGTACAAAAAATACTGCGCGAAGTGTCATGGCGCTGAAGGCCGCGGTGATGGCGAGCAAGGAGCGACCCTGAAACAAAAGCCCAAAGTCTTCACCGACTGCGCAGAAATGAAGAAAGACGATGACGAAAGACTCTTCCATACCGTCAAATTCGGAGGCGAGCCGGTGGATGGTCGCAAGAGCGACATGCCGTCCATAGGAAAATCACTTGACGATGAAGAAATACACGGGCTTGTAGCGTACGTGCGCTCTTTTTGTCAATCGCCTTTGGCGAACCAGGCGCACAATGGAGAATAATATGCCAGCCGCTGCGACGAGCCGACGCTCTTTTTTGGGATGGATGATCGGGGGTTTCGGCGCATTGTGCGGGTTGATGGTTGGGCTCCCGGTTATTGGTTCATTGCTAGCCCCGGCTTGGCAGCGTCGTCGTGAAGGGCAGTGGATCGATTTTGGCTCTGTTGAGGCCCTGCCGCTCGGTGCGCCCCGTCAACTCACGGCTACGTTTCAAGAACGTGATGGATGGTATGTCCGCTCGGTGCAGCAAGCTGTGTGGGTGATTCGGTCTGATGAGCAGCACTACACCGTCTTTCATCCACGGTGCACTCATCTCGGCTGCGCCTACCGTTGGGAGACGGAAAAACATGAATTTGTTTGCCCGTGCCATGGCGGACGATATGACATTAACGGACGAGTAATCGGTGGTCCGCCTCCGCGTTCGCTCGACGCCCTCGCGACGAAAGTCGAAGGGGGTAAGCTCTTTGTCCAGTTTGTTTAGGAGAGAGCAAGTGTGAGCCCGAACGAGAAAAAAGCAACAAGTTGGCTGAACGCTCGCCTTCCCATCGGTCCTCTGCTGTCCTCTTTTCTCGACGAAGTCATTCCCGGCGGGGCTAGTTGGGCATACGTGTTCGGCAGCATCTGTCTTACGCTCTTGGGCGTACAATTCCTCACCGGCGTTACGCTCGCCTTCTTTTATGTCCCTTCTCCGGATCATGCCCTTGCAAGCATCACCTACCTGCATGATGAAGTTCCTTTCGGACGCATCATACTGGGGCTCCATCATTGGTCCGCCAACATTTTCATTGGCGTCATTGGTTTGCACGTGTTGCAGACATTTCTGTGGGGCGCCTATAAGCGGCCACGTGAATTTGTGTGGTGGAGCGGCATTGGGCTCTTATTATTAGTGCAGGGTTTTCATTTTACTGGATACACGTTGCCGTGGGATCAGCAGGGCTACTGGGCGACGGAAGTGGGAACGTCGATCGCCGGCTCTGCTCCGGTCATCGGCTCGTACATACAGAAAGTGATGCGCGGCGGCGAGGATCTCGGCGCTCTCACCCTCACGCGTTTCTACGCGCTCCATGTTGTGATTCTCCCGACGATTGTAGTGGCTCTCGCTCTTTTTCATCTCTTGTGTCTCCGGCTTGCCGGACCTGCCGGTTCTTGGCGGTCGCGTAAAACCGAAGCGGACGCCGCGCCAAATTTTTACCCAGATCAAATGTTGAAAGACGCCATCGCAATCACCCTGGTCCTGAGCTGTATCTTGCTGCTCTCCGTGTTTGCATATTCGCCGCCGACGAGCCCAGCTGATCCTACCGACACATCGGTGCTCCCGCGACCGGAGTGGAATTTTCTTTTTCTCTTTCAACTTCTTCGCTATTTTCCCGGTGTGCTTGAATGGGTAGGGGCCACTGTAGTTCCTGGCGCGCTTGTCGCCCTGTTGTTTGCGCTGCCATTTCTCGATCGGACTGAGGAACGGAATCCCTGGCGTCGTCAAGCAACGATTGTCTCTGGCTTTGGCGTTCTTGTCATGATTGGTTTGTTAACGGCTCTGGCGGTGTGGTCGGACCGCGCGACGGTTGCCTATATGCTGCATCCTGCCGTTCGCGCGGGGGCGCAGGTGTACACCGAGAATGACTGTGCTTCGTGTCACAAAATTCGCGGGGAAGGAAACTCCAGTGGTCCGGATCTCTCGTTTATTGGGAAAGCGCGCCAAATGACGTGGATGAGACAGTACATCCGCGACCCGGATAGTCTCAATCCCGATTCCACCATGCCGCCCTTCAAAAGCCTGACGGAAGAAGAACTCGACCACCTTGTTGCTTATTTAGAAAGTTTACAGTGAACCCGCCTTGTGTAGGGCGCCTTTATGCACCAGGGATGGTGCGCAAGCGCACCCTACGGAACGCAGAAACTGATTCACCGAGCAGAAATTCCTCCGTCCACCATGTAGACTCCGCCCGTGCAGTAACGGCTCTCATCACTCGCGAGAAACAGCATAATATTGGCCACTTCTTCAGGCGCGCCGTAGCGGCGCAGCGGAACCGTCGCCGCGATTCGCTCTTTCGCGTGTGTCGCGGAGCCCGGCGCAAAGCCCTCTTCGAGAGAGCGCATCATGCGGGTGTCGATCGGCGCCGGATTCACCGTATTGACGCGGATATTGTGCTCCGCGCCTTCCATGGCCGCCGTGCGCATCAAGCCGATCACCGCATGTTTGCTGGTAATGTAGGCGGAAACGCCGGGCGTCCCGCGAATCCCGGCGACCGAAGAGGTAATGACGATGCTTCCGCCGCCGCGTTTTTGCATTTCCGGCATCAGATATTTGAGCCCCAGCCACACGCCGCGGACATTGACCGCCATCACTTTGTCGAAAATATCAAGTGGATAATCGGTGATCGGCTGGACGACGCCCTCGATCCCGGCGTTTTGCAGGGAAATATCCACACCGCCGTAGCGTTCGACAGCGGCGCGAACGTAAGCTTGGACTTGCTCCGGTTGTGTGACATCGGCCACCGCGTAGCTGACCGAGGTGCTGTTGATGCTTTGTACCGCTTTTTGTAGCGGTTCCTCCTGCAAATCGACCAAGAGAACCCGCGCCCCTTCGCGCACAAAAATACGTCCGGCTTCAATGCCGATGCCGCCCGAACCGCCGGTGATAATCGTCACTTTGCCATCTAAGCGTCCCATATTTCCTCGTTTCTAATTTCTGGTTTTCTTAGTAGTCTACCAATTTGAATTTGGAGATAGACTGTGACAACGTCATTCCTGCTACCATAATCAGGCTGCAATTGGCGGTCTTTGCCGCCAAAATCTCGTGGCCTGTTCGAATGCATGGGCAAGTTGTAAGACGCCTAACTCATCGTGATGTCGTCCGACAATTTGCACGCCGATCGGCAAACCTTCCGGCGTGAAGCCGCAGGGCGCGGAAATCGCCGGCAGGCCAGTGATGCTGATAAAGTAACACGAACGCATCCAGTCGAGATACGTGTTCATCTTGACGCCGTTGATTTCCGTAATATAGCGTTGCTTCACGTCGAATGGCGGCACTTGCGAGACTGGGAGAATCAGAAACTCGTAGCGCTCCAGAAATTGTCGCACTCGGTGATAGAGTTCGGTCCGTTTCTTTTCGGCTCGACCGATCTGAGCTCCGGTGAGTTTGGCGCCCTCTTCGATGTTCCAGATGACAGTGTCTTTCATCTGCTGGCGATGTGTTTTGAGGAGGTCTGCATACCCCAAGTCGAACAGCCAGGCGCGCCAGACTGTAAACACTTCATCCGCATCGGTGAAGTCTGGCGTCGCCTCTTCGATCTCACAGCCTAGCGCAGTGAATGTTGCTCGTTGTTTGTCTAGCGTCGCCGTGACACGCGAATCTACTGGCAAGCCGCCCAGGTCTCGGCTCCAGGCCAGGCGCACTCCAGCAAAATTACGTTCGAGTGATGGTGTGAACACAGCGCCGGACTCACTGATTGAGATAGGAGCACGGGGATCCGGCCCCGCCATGACGCTCAAGAGCAGGGCGACATCTTGCACCGTACGGGCCATTGGACCCTCAACAGGAAGCGGGCACCAACCGATACGATGCGGCCACACTGGCGCCCGGCCCGGGGAAGGACGGAGCCCTACGACATTACAAAAGCTTGCCGGGTTGCGGAGCGAACCGCCCAGGTCGCTGCCGTCAGCGATCGGCATAAGGCCGCAGGCGAGGGCGACCGCCGCGCCGCCGCTACTGCCGCCGCAGGTTTTGCTCAGATCGTAGGGATTCAGGGTTTCGCCAAACACCTCGTTGAAGGTTTGCGAGCCTGCGCCGAACTCGGGAGTATTCGTTTTCCCAATAGTGATAGCGCCAGCTGCGTGCAAGCGCTCGACAAGAATTTCGTCTTGGTCCGGTATAAAGTCTTTGAAGATCGGCGATCCGAACGTGGTGCGGATGCCTTTGGTGAGCACCAAGTCTTTGTGAGCGATCGGGAGCCCATATAGGGGGCCAGGCTCAACGCCTTTTGCCAACGCGGCGTCCGCCGCCCGCGCTTGTTGGAGCGCCTGCTCAGGGAGGAAGGTAACGATCGCATTCACCCGAGGGTTCACACGCTCGATCTGCGCAATATGCGCTTCCATCACTTCGAGGCAAGAGAGTTCTTTCGTGCGGATGCGGCGCGCGAGTTCGACAGCAGGAAGAAAGCAAAGATCGCGAGTGCTCATAGCCTGTTCCTTCTTTGTCCATAGCTAATAGCCTGCTCGCGCCGTTTGCTCTAGTGCTCTATCGATTTCTAAACTTTAGGATTTCCTCATGCCCAGGCTCTTCCTCGACATGTCGTGGGGTTATAGCTCTACTACATTGGAGGGTTATGTTCCCAGGTAGAGCCTGGGAACGAGATTGGCAAAATTCGCTGCGAGCCTGGTTTTCCAGGCCTTGCACGCTCAGCCCGACGCTTGAGCGTCGGGTGAGAGGCTTATCGCAACTGCGAGTTAGTTGGAGCAGCTGGCGTGCTGGTTAAAGGGACGAACGTCGCGGTGTAACTGGCGTTGCTAGTGGGGGTGGTGATGGTGTGATTGGCGACTGCGACGTCGGACCAAGAGCTGAATTGGTGCGCCACTCCTCCTACTGTTTGTGGAGAAACCACGTCAAGAGTACGAAAGACCCCGGCGACTCCCACCACGGTCTTGGGAGCTGTGAAAGGCTGTCCATCTAACAGCAGCTGTAAGCCTGGCGGGGTGCTGGTGAAGGTCATGATGGATTTGACGGGGAACACGTCGAGAAAAACAACATCGGAGTCCATACCTTGAGAATCTGTGACCTTGAGGAAGATGCGATACCAGACATTCGAAGAGACCTCATCCGTTTGCGAAGGAAGGAACGTGCCGCTTTTAATGCCGCTCACTGGCGGGTCAAAAGGATGATAATGAAGCCCCGTATCGTTATGACCAAAGTCCACGTCCCAGGTGAAGGCGGAAGGAGGCAAATTCCCATCCTCTGGATCTGTTCCTATACCTGAAAAACTCACAGGCTGGCCTGCAATATATTGTGTCGACGAGAGAGGGGTCACGATGGTGGCCGTAGGTTTCTGGTTGGCAGTGACGGTCAAGATGGCTTGCGTGCTCGTGACGCTGCCAAAAGCATTCGTCACTATACAGCGGTAAGAGGAACCGTTATCCGCCAGCGTTGTCGGCGGCGTAGTGTAAGAAGAGGAGGTTGCGCCGGGAATATTCACGTTATTTTTCTGCCACTGATAACTGAGCGGAGCTGTCCCCGACGCGTTCACGGAAAACGTGGCGGTTTGTCCTACGGACACCGTTATGGGAGACGGTGGCGTCGGGATGGCCGGAGGCTGAGACGTGGAGCCGAACTGGACTTTACGGACAGCATTCGGCCTCCCTGACGTGCCGGGCGCGTAGACAAGAAGGTACAAAGATCCGTCAGGGCCCACATCTAAATCGATTGGTCCAGCAGATGGGAAACCCGTAGCAAAGGTAGTGACCGTGTTGCCATTGGCGGGATTAAGGACCCTTACCCACGCGTTGCAATCATCAGCAAAGAAATAGCGACCGGTATAGGAAGAAGGAAAGGGATTCGTTAACGCAGGGCCAGAGGAAGGATTGTAAAATGTTCCGCCTGTGACGGCGCAACCTTCCGCGTGAGAGTAGGCGTAGATGGGGTTTACAAATTGCGAATTGCTACAAGCGCCTTCGCAGATCGACCAGCCATAGTTTTTTCCGGCTTTAACATCGTTGACCTCTTCCCAGGTGGCTTCCCCTACGTCATTGACGAAAATCCGCCCGGTGCCCGGCTGAATAGCAAAAGTAAAGGGGTTACGAAATCCCAAAGCGTAAATAGCGCGGCGATTTCCTGACGCTGTCGTGTAGAAGGGGTTATCCGAGGGAATCGGGTTGGCTGGGTCCGCGTTCAGCCGATGGATCTTGCCGTGGGTGGAACTCAAACTTTGTGAGGCGCTAAAATTTTTGTTGTCTCCATGCCCAGCGTAGAGTTTGCCATCTGCGCCAAAATGAAGGCCGCCGCCGTTATGATTCTCCGCCGTCCCTAAGTTGTCAAAGTCAAAGATGACGCGTTCGCTGCCCGTGAGGGCGACGTCGCCGTTCGCGGTAAAACGACTCACGCGGTTATGCGGGGCCGGAGAGGCCGCGGTATAGAAGACATAGACGTAATGATTGGTGAGGAAATTAGGATCGAATGCGACCCCCAACAGGCCACGTTCATTACCGGCGCTGATTTGCGAGGTCAGGTTGACGAAAGGCGTGGTGAGAAGCGCGCCGTTGGCCTTCACGACGCGCAGCGCGCCGCTTTGTTCGCAGATAAACAGCCGTCCGTCGGGAGCGAATTCCATTGCCGAGGGTTGCTTGAATCCGCTAACGTAGACCGACTCAGTAAACCCAGACGGAAGCGTGGCGGCCCGAGCCGGAAAGGCAAATATAAAAGATGAGAAGAAAGATACTAAATGAAGAAGAAATACTTTCTTAAACAGCATAGAAAGGTTCCTTATGAGACCTGCGCTGAAGTGGCGAGTCTTGATGTAGAGTGGTTGTCAGAAAGGACTGTTTGTTATTTACCTGGGAGCAATTTTTATGCCGAAGAAAAACGAAGATAAAATATGAAGTTTATGCAGGTATACGCCAAAGTTCTGACGTCAGATTATTCTATTTGACAGACTAGATTCTTCTTCGTGGAAAAACCGCTGTACTTCTGCACAGATTTCCCCGAGGGAAATTTTCTTTTCTTCTGTCAGGGTTTTGAACACTGTCGATTTTTCGACAACGAATATCGAATATCGTTAGAAGAGAAGATGAATAGGAAGGCGGCTATTTTGAATTGAAGCAGAAGACAGGCTGGAACGAGCGCGGCTGGAGTCGATAGCTGGCGATGCGCGCCGACAGTGGGAGCGACATGGCGAGCGCGAAGAAATTCACGTTGGCTGAGGAAGTGAGCGGAAGAAAAGGGCGAGAGTCCATAAGGCGTCTAACACGCGCCATGAAACCGGCGCGCTTCTACACCCTACGGACTGCACTCAAATTGTTGCGACGCGGCGCTTAAGCCGCCGACCAACGTTCGATATTGAAATTGTCCGGCAAGGGAGCAAACATGACGCGCGCTGGGCCGCCAATCGTGCGCGTAGTGTGTCCTTTGCCGGTGACATCGCTGGCGAGGAAGACGTCTCCGGCTTGCCCCCGGCGTGTCTGTCCATCGGTTGTCCCCACTTCAAGCTCACCGGATAAGATCACAACGATCTGGCGCGCCGGCGCATTGTGCCAGCTTTGCACCAGCCCGTCCGGCAATTCTACAAAACACACATTCGGCGATGTGTAGGCGTTGGACAGGCGCAGGATGTTCCCCTCTGCATCCTTCCGGCTATGCTCGGTAGGAATATCGAGGTCTACGAAACGAGACTCGCCATTATCAGTGGCGTAAAAGCGCGTAATTTTCATCTCTATCCCCCTTTCGTCTCATAGGAAACGATCTGCTTTTGCCCCAGTGTAATGAGGGCAGACCGTTGTTCTTTGTGAATACCGCGTGGGGCTCTGTCCCTACCGCCACACACCCGAGGCATTCGATTGATACCCTAACGAGCGGTAGGTGGCGTCCACCAAACTTTGCCCTCGATCCGTGAGCAAAATGCCGGCTCCCATCTTGTTCATGGTGTAGCCAAACGACATCTTTGCAACAGGATCGGCAAAACCAAACGAACCTCCTGCCCCGACGTGGCCAAAGGCGTCTTCAGAAGTGATGGCGCTATCGAGTATCCCAATCGGGGCCCGACGATTGTCCATGGATTTCATGAAGCCCAGGGCGAACCTGGTCGGCATCAAAAGCACGGCATCTTTCCCAGTCGCGGAGGAAACCTGTCCCATCCGAGCGAGTGCATCTGAACTCACTAACTCTACTCCTTTGAGCTTTCCTCCACAGGCGAGTGGGGCGTAGAGGCCTGCGAGGCCGCGTGCGTTGGTAATGCCGCCGCCGCCGCCGATCTCCGCCGCGTGAGCCGCCCGAGTATCAAACTCCGGCTTCGAGCCCATATAGCCGCCTGTGTTCATCATCGCAAACGAGGTAATAGTGCCCCGCGTTATCATTTCTCGGAAAAAGGGGCTATCTAGATCTGGCTTTGTCCCGATCATCGGCGCCACTCGCGGTTCTTTCTCTTCCGGCAGCCCAATCCAGAAGTCTAAACCGAGCGGCTTGGCGACCTCGTCCTGGAAGAACGCGCCAAGTGATTTGCCTGAAACCCGCCGCACCACTTCTCCCACGAGCCAACCAATGGTGAGTGCATGATAGCCGTTGCGAGTACCGGGTTCCCAAAGCGGCTCTTCCTTAGCTAGGGCGTCGACCATGAAGTCCCAGTCGGCATAGGCCCCGTGCGGAAGCGGAGCCTGGATGCCGGGCAAACCGGCTTGGTGGTTCAAGAGCATTTTGACCGGGATCTGCGCCTTACCGGCTTGGGCAAATTCTGGCCAGTAAGTTGCGACCGGAGCATCGAGGTCCAGTTGCCCACGTGAGGCAAGGATATGGGCGCAGAGAGCCGTTGCTCCCTTGGTGGATGAGAAGACCACACTGATCGTCTCAGACGTCCACGGCTCCTGGGTGTCTCTGCGTGCAATCCCGCTCCATAGATCGACAACGGTCTCTCCGTTCACTGTAACGCAGACAGAGGCGCCCACTTCGCCGCGTTCGCGAAAATTCTGTTCAAACTCTTGTCGTACTTGCTGAAACTTCGGGTCGCATGAACCGTGGATTTCCACTGGGTTTCCTCCTTTAGGTCAATCACCAATCGCTGTCAGCGAACGATTTTCATACGTAGGACTTCTTCTAATAGATTCTGCTAGAGGTAGGTTCTTTCTTACGTGCGTGGATGAGCGATCGAGCAAAGGACAAAGCAACGTGTTGCGTAGGGCGACTACATTCGCCGCCTCACCCCTTATCCCTCACGCCTTACCCCTTACGTTTCCCGCCTCACCCCTTATTGTCTTCCGTTGGCAATGGCGCTCGACTGGTGATGACTTCATCAATCAGTCCGTACTCTTTCGCCTCGTAGCTGCTCATGAAGCGATCACGGTCGGTGTCCTGCTCGATCCGCGATGGTGGCTGGCCGGTATGTTTGCTGAGAATGTCATTGAGGTCTTCTCGGATGCGCAGGATCTCGCGCGCATGGATGCTAATGTCGCTGGCTTGGCCTTCGACGCCGCCCCACGGTTGGTGAATCAGAATACGAGCGTGAGGGAGAGCGTAGCGTTTGCCTTTGGCGCCGGCGGTGAGCAGTAAGGCGCCCATGCTTGCAGCTTGACCGAAACAGAGGGTAGACACAGCCGGCTTCACGTATTGCATGGTGTCATAGATCGCCAACCCCGCTGTCACCGAACCGCCCGGAGAATTGATGTAAAAATGGATATCTTTCTCCGGATCTTCTGATTCAAGGAACAGAAGCTGGGCGCAAATGAGCGCGGCGATTTCATCCGTGACCGGAGTGCCAAGAATCATGATGCGATCTCTGAGGAGACGGGAGTACAAATCGTACGCCCGCTCGCCTCGGCCTGTTTGTTCGATAACTGTTGGAGGATAATTCACCATAATGAGAAAACCTTAGCGTAATCCCGAAGGGATCGCCAGCGATGATCGTTTCCTTGACAATCTGGCCCTAGGCTTTCAGAATACTCCCACATCTGCGGCGGCAACATCTTCGTTGCAAGAGGGAGAAACGATGGATTTTGGCATTTGCGTGGCTTCAAAGATTGACGAGATTGGCTATATCACTCACGCCGAGAATCTCGGCTATTCTCACGCGTGGGTTGCGGACAGTCAGATGATCTGGTCTGATTGCTACGCCGTGCTCGCGCTGGCTGCGCAACAGACGCGCAAGATCAAGCTGGGCACGGGCGTGTCTGTCTCTGGAACCCGCATTGCCCCGGTGACAGCAAATAGTATTGCGACGATCAACCGCCTCGCGCCGGGACGAACCTTTCTCGGCATTGGCACCGGCAACACCGCCATGCGACTCATGGGACACAAACCGCATAAGCTGCGTGAGTTTGGCGATTATTTGCGGGTGCTGCGCGGTTTGCTGCGCGGCGAGGAAGTGGAATTCAACTGGCAGGGGCAAACGTTCCCGATCCAGTTCCTCATGCAGGACTATAAGTTTATTGAGCTTGAACAGCCTGTGCCCATGTATGTCTCTGGGTTTGCACCGAAAGCCCAGGCGTTGGCGGGGGAATATGGCGACGGGTTAGTGCTTTCTATTCCGCCCGATCCTGGTTTTATGCATCGCGCATTACGCAACGCGGGCGCGGGCGCAGCGCGCGCCGGACGCGAGTTGAAAAACTTCTATACAACGTCATTGACCACAGCCGTGATTCTTGAGCCGGGCGAGTCTCTCAAATCTGAGCGCGTCCTGAAAGAGTGCGGAGCGTTTGTGATCGCCTCGCTGCACTATTCCTACGACAAGATTCGCCAAATGGGCGGTGATCCTCCAGCGCATCTGCGTAATTGCTGGGACGAGTACACGGCGATGATCGAAGCCGTACCAGAACGTCAGCGTCATATGCGCATTCACGCCGGCCATTGCACCTATCTCTTGCCGGAAGAAGCCAAGTTCGTGACGCCAGAATTGATCAAATCAACTTGTTTAGTTGGAACTCCTGACGATATTATCGAGCAGATTCATCGTCTCGAAGAAGCGGGGTTGCATCAAGTGATGATCTTGCCATCCTTTGCAACGCAGTACCGGGTGATTGAGGATTTTACCCGCAAAGTCATGGAGAAGCTGTGAACAGGCTACAGGCTATAGGCTGAAGGCTATAGGGAAAACGGAAGACCCGGTGGGGTGCGCTTGCGCACCGATGATTGCATGATTGGAGGCAAACGTTATGAGCACCGAACAGGAACACAAAACGGTCCCGGGCTCCTGCTTCTGCGGAGCTATACAATTTGAAATAGATCTGCCGACCGCTTTTTGCGGTCACTGTCATTGCTCCATGTGCCGTCGCGTGCACGGCGCTGGTTATGTCACCTGGATCGCCGTGCCGTACTCACAATTCCGCTTGACGTCAGGCGAAGAGCATTTGAAAGTCTTTCGCTCATCCGACCACGGGCGTCGCTCATTTTGTGATGCCTGTAGCAGCTCGCTGTTTTGTGAATCGACCCATCATCCCGATGTCATCGACATTGTTTTGGCCAATCTCAACGGCAAGATTGACCGCGAGCCTCAGTCACACTTCTATTTCTCGGATCGGGTGGACTGGGTTTCGATTGAAGATGACTTGCCGCGATTCGGGGGAGCCACAGGGACGAAGCCGCTGCACGAGAATTAATGGAGAGCGCTAGGGAAGTCCGCCCGGCGAATCAACGACGGTTGCAACCCCCGCACGCTGGTCTGTCCGCATAGCCCCAAGCTAGTGACCAGCTCTTCTCGCAGAATTTGCAGCGTGCGGTTGACCCCGACCGCGCCGCCAACAGTAAGACCCCAGAGCATCGTCCTGCCCATCGCCACCACTTTGGCGCCGAACGCCAGCGCCTTGATAATATCGGTCCCGCGACGAAAGCCGCCGTCGATCATGATTTCGGCGCGACCATTGACCGTTTCAACAATTTCCGGCAGCACGTCGATTGTCGCTTGCGTCGAATCGAGTTGGCGTCCGCCATGATTAGAGACCCAGATAATTTTCACTCCCGCTTCGACCGCGAGCTTGGCGTCTTCCGCGGTCAAAATGCCTTTGATGCCGAACGGGATAGAAAGAATGCTTTGCAGCCAGGCGACATCGTCCCAGGTCAGCCGTGCTTGATAGTCCATATCCGGCGGCGGCGGATTTGGTGTGCCAATGCGGGCTACTCGCGGGTCATACCGTGTATGCAAGTCACGTTCGCGCCGTCCATACTTCTGTAAATCAACAGTAAGACATACGGCCTTATAGCCTGAAGCTTCGACGCGTCCCAGCAGTTCCTGCACCCATGAGCGTGGACCGCCAAAGTACAGTTGAAAGATCAACGGACCTTTGGCCGCCTGCGCAACTTCTTCTACGGGCCAGCCGGTGACGCCGCTGACGACCGCCAAATTCCCGCTTTGCGCCGCGCCGCGCGCCATTTCTACATCGCCTTGGGGATGGAAAACGACGAGACCGCCCATCGGTGCGATCGCAATCGGCGTCGGCAGCTCCATCCCAAGAAACGTGGTGGAGATATCAACATTACGTACATCAACCAGCACGCGCTGACGAATCGCAAGCTTCTGCAACGCCTGACGATTACGACGTAAAGTTGTTTCAGTTTCAGCTCCGCCCGCGCCATATCCGTAAGGCCCGGGTGGCAGCAGTCGTTTCGCGGCGCGTTGGATTTCTGGAAGCGTGAGGAAACGTTCAGGCATGCGATATCTCTTTCTACGAAGACACACTAAGATTTAGATTTTGGTGTGCCACGGTTAGCTTGCTAACCGTGTGAGTCATTTGCACTGTCGGACAAGCCGACAGTGGCACACAAACAGGGAGTGTCCTCTCCGAATCCATATCTGGGTGTTCCTTCCACATAGTTTACCTTTCACTCGGCTAACACGACATCAACCAGAGCGGATTGTCCCCCTCGCACTGCTTCGATTGCGCGTTGCAAGGCCGGGCGGATTTGTACCGGATCTTCCACCAGTTCGCCATAGCCATTGAAGGCGCGAGCAAGCGCCGCATAGTCGGGATGTGGAGTTATGGGTGCGCCATAGAACGTGCTAGTCTGCGCCGCCCAGCCTTGCGGGTAGAGTTGCTGCGTGCCCAATTTCATGGCCAGATAACTTTGGTTATTAAAGAGAATCGTAAGCGTCGGTAGATTGTGTTCCTGGGCGCAGCCAAAAGCAGGAACAACGGGATTATAGTTGAACGAGCCATCGCCTATAAGTGAAACCACCAATTTGTCCGGCGCGGCGCACTTCACGCCCAAGGCAACGCCCATGCCTAGCCCCAGTCCTCCACTAAGTCCGCTCACGTACCCTCCCGGCTGCAGAGATTGCAATTGTTGAAAGATAGCGGAACGCGAAGTGATAGTTTCTTCCACGACGATAGTCTCTGGCGGCAAGACTTGGTTGATCTCGTAGCAGAGCCAGCGCGTGTCGATAGGCTTTTGCTTCTGCGCTGCAAGCGCTGCTTCTCGCCACGACTGGCGGCGCGCTTGATTCTGCGCGGCCCAGCGTGTGAGGCGTTGCTGACGTTGTTGCATGAACCCTTCATCCCGTGCGGTGCTTTGCTTGACTAAACCAACGAGATCACCGATTGCACTCGTGACTTCGCTCACGATGCACTCGTCGGTCTGATAGCCCCAGTAGGGCGCGTCGGCGCGCAGGGGATTTTCATCGATGACAACAACTTTAGCTCCGGGGCCTGGGCCTGCCGAAGGCGGATACCAGGGGCCAGCCACAGCAAGCATGAGTATGAGATCCGCTTCTTTGAGATAGGGAAGGGCGTCAAACCCGCCATGGAGCGCGTGCGCCCGAGGAAAGTTGACGAAACCCGGCCCTTGTGATTCTACGATGGGGGCTCCTGTGAGTTCCGCCAATTCCACCAGTTTCTGTACTCCTTCAGGATGTTGTCCTGCATATTCGGAGATAATGAGCGGGTTGCGACTTTCCGTCAGCAGCCGAGCGACTTTTTCTAGGCTCTGCTGATCAGCGCGAGGCGCGGTTGGCAGCGTGGAAGATGTCGGTGTCGGGGTAACCATCTCTTCCACCAGGTATTCAAATGGAAGCGAGAGGAACACTGGTCCTTTGGGAGAAGCCATGGCCAACTGACAGGCGCGATGCACGGTGTGAGGCAACACGACGTTGGTGTTGACGCCAAAGCTCCATTTGACGTAGGGGTCCGCCATACGAGCCGGACCGCCGCGATCCGACAAGAAACGTTGCCATTGGAAACCGACGTAATCGCCGCCGCCTTCGCCAAAACCCACTGATTCGCCGGCGCACACGAGCATCGGGACTTGTTCATGATACGCGGCGCGCAGCGCCATAGCCCCATGCAGAACGCCGACTGTCGTGTGGAGGAGTACGGCAGGCAGACGGCCCGTCGCTTTGGCGTAGCCCATCGCCATGCCGATGGCCAAGGTCTCATGACGAGTGTTGATGTATTGGGGGCCTGGCTGTCGCTGAGCTTGTTGTTTAGCGAGTTGCTCCCACAGTGGCGGCCATTCAGAGCCCGGGGAGGCAAAGATGTATTCGATGTTATAGTTGCGTAAAATATCAAGCATCGCTTCGGCGCCGCTGGGGCGCGATGTATTCGGCATAATACACCTCCAGACCGCAGTGATTATTCTGCTGTCTTTACCTGTTCGTCAAGCCGTGTAGTGGATAGACGTTTCCGTTACGCTTGCACTGTGAGGTCTATGATTGATGTGCAAAGCCGCCCCTTGTGAGTCGAGTAGGGTGAGGCAAATCTAGGGAACTACGACAAAGGCTTCGGTGTTGTTGATCCGATACACATAGAAGTCGCTGTCCAGGGTAAAGATACGGCTGAGGTGAAGCACCTCTGCTGTGACAACTAACGAGGCATCCGCGAGATCTATAGGCGTATCAGAGTATTGAGCCATGAGTTCCCGCATTCGCTGTTGTTCGGCGTCTTCAGAAAGGTGAATTTGCAACACCCTATCCTCAATATGTTGCCACAGGTTTCGTTGGAGTGGCCATCCCCCAAGCTGGTAGAGAAGATACATAGCCTCAGTAAAAGCAGGCCAAGTGGTAATGAGAGGGAGTGAGAGGGTAGCAAAAATGGCGCGACACTGCCCGTTTTGCGATTGGTTTTTGTCTATTAATGCAACCAGCGCCCCGGCGTCTGTCAGAGTCACACCTTTAGCCCTATCTTCCTATATTTTTCGGTAAGAGCCTTGCCAAACGCGTTTTTGTACGAATCTTGACTTAGTTGACCAGGCTCCCGCGCGAGCGTATCTGCTTCAGCAAACAGCCGACCCGCAGCTTGGTGCAGTGCGACCTTGCTGGGAACTGTCCTATTGCTCTCTATTTCCGAGGGAAGAACAATCAGTCTGAGCTTACGTCCTTTAAACTCTTCGGCGCGAGCGCTCAGTTCTTCCCACGTCCCTTCAAGCACTTCAAGATGGCCCATGAATTTTACCTCAAGACGCCATTATAACCAGATCTTCTATTTCACCAACCGTGTATCAACACTCGTTACTCAGGACCTATTTCAGCCCCGCCTTGCGCATGCCAGCAAACAGGCGTTCCACCCTCGCTGGATCTTTAGCGGGAATTCTCTGTCTCAATGCTTCCAAGGAGAAATTGGGATCGAGCCGCAAAACTTCTACCGCCTCAGCCCGAGCCTCTTCTTCCTGGTCTAATTCACTATAGACAGCAGCTAGGGCAAGATGAGGAATCAGAAAATTGGGGTTGAGGGCAAAAGAGCGCTTCAGGGGTCCTATCGCCTCCTCATACCGTCCCGTCACTGCATAGGCCCAGCCTAAGCTGTTGAAGTAAGCAGCCGGAGCATGGGGATTGAGCCGCATGGCTTTCTCCACTAACTCAATGGCAGTCTCCGACTTTCCCGACAAGTTCAAAGTCTGAGCCAGCGCCGAATAGCTATCAGCATCGTTGGGATCGAGAGCGATAGCACGCTCTCCCTCGGCAATGGCCAATTCGTGTTGCTTTTTCCACATATAGACCCACCCCAACACCCTGTGAGCCAGGGGAAGAGAATCATCCAAAGTTATGGCCTTTTGCGCCAGAGCAAACGCCTGCTCCAAAGTTTGGGGGTTCTGGCTCCAGAGGAAAGCCCACTCAGCATTGTACGTCAGACTCAGGAGCGCATACGCTGCTGCATACTGTGGGTCTAACTCAATCGCTTTCTCAAACATCTGCCGTGCTTGCGCATTTGTCTCTTTCGTGAAACGCCAATAGTATTCCACACCTCGCAAGTAGCAATCGTAGGCCTCCAGATTGCTGGTCGGAGCACGCTTGAGACGCTCTTGCTCCTCTTTCGTCAGGTTAATTTTCAAGGCGGTCACTATCTTCTGGCGAATCTCATCTTGTAGCGTAAAGATGTCCTGCAAATCTCGGTCATAGCGTTCCGACCAGAGGTGATAGCCTGTCGAGGCATCCACCAACTGCGCCGTGATCCGTACCTTGTCGTTTACTCTGCGGATGCTACCCTCCAAGATATACCGCACCCCCAGTTCTCGCCCTACCTCTTCGACCTTCATGGCCTTGCCTTTGTAGGTGAAAGCCGAGTTGCGGGCGATGACAAAGAGGCTGGAGAGCTTGGAGAGATCCGTGGTGAGATCTTCAGTGAGGCCATCGCTGAAGTAGTCTTGAGACGGATCGGTGCTCATGTTGACAAAAGGTAGCACGACGATGGAGGGCTTGTCCGGTAACGGTAGGGGTTGGGTGTTAGGGATTAGGGATTGGGGATTGGAGCCAGGAAAAGGGAAAAAGCGGACAGTGGCAAGTGTTCCCGCAATGAGGAACAGCCCCACTGCTATCATGCGATACGCGGGGCGCAGCCGACGGGATAACTTCAGCCGTTGAACTTGGAGCATCTGCCGGAGCCCTGTGGGGGTTGTTGGCAAGAGCGCATAGATCTGAAACCGCTCGGCAATGTTCTTCAGCTTGGGCTGCCCCAGCAATACCACGGTCCCTAACGAGAGCTTCTTCTCAACTTCTTTGTAGACCACATGAGAGATATATATCGTATCGGGTTCGGCCAAGCT